>Ga0129313_1000654_pt1 | contig 26800 bp, 22 predicted proteins | sample O1105metagenome_FD_94436 | JGI IMG/M metagenome (GOLD analysis project Ga0129313, IMG submission 94436) | Orangutan group fecal microbial communities from fecal samples from Wisconsin, USA - O1105 metagenome | ecosystem: Host-associated > Mammals > Digestive system > Large intestine > Fecal...
AAAATGGCCGTGACCTCTATTTGGCCCATCAAGGGGCGTGTAGACAAGGTGATCAATTATGTCCGGAATCCGGAAAAGACCATCGAAACCGGCCATGAGGCATTGGCGTCTCTCCACGTCATCGATGATGTGGTGGAGTATGCCGCCGACGAGGTGAAAACTGAGCGTCGGTCCTATGTGTCCTGTCTGAATTGCCGGGAGGATACCGCCGCGGAACAATTCGTGGAAACGAAACAGCTATGGGGCAAAACGGGGGGCCGTGTCTGCTATCACGGCTATCAATCCTTTAAGGCCGGGGAGGTGAACGCGGAAACTGCCCATGAGATCGGTGTCAAGCTGGCAAGCGAACTGTGGGGGGATCGCTTTGAGGTGGTGGTTGCTACCCACTGCAATACCGGCCATTACCACAATCACTTTGTCATCAACTCTGTGTCCTTGGAGGATGGGCGAAAGTTCTACAATTCTCCAGCCGACTATGCACGGATGCGGGAGGTGTCAGATCGGCTGTGCCGGGAATATGCCATTTCCGTAATAGAAAATCCCCGCGGACGGACCAAGGATTACACCGAATGGCAGGCTGAACACGATGGAAGCCCCACTGTCCGAGGGACGATCCGAGCCGATATTGACCGGGCCATTCTCGCGTCTACCACAGAGCGCGGTTTCTTTCAAGTGCTGGCAAAGATGGGGTATCAATTTAAGATACGGGGAAAAAGTGGAGCGCCGCTGAAACACCCGGCCTTAAAACCACCGGGGGCAAAGGGCTATTTCCGATTTCACAAGCTGGGCGACGGCTACGCCCTGGAGCAGATCAGAAACCGTATCCTGCGCAACATCCAAAAGCAAGACCCATTCCCCAAGCTGACCCATCATCCACCCCGGCGTTGCAGACTGCGGGGCAAATCTCAGAAAAAAGTCACCGGTCTGCGGGCACTGTATTTCCGGTACTGCTATGAACTTCATATCATCGTCAGGCAACCGGCATCCGAAAAATGGGTGTCTTTTTTTCTGCGTGAGGATGTGACCAAGCTAAAGCGGCTGGATGCGGAAACCCGGCTTTTGGGCAAAAACCATATCGAAACGATCACAGATCTGACCCAATATCAAAAAACGGTATTGGCGGAAATAGACAGTCTGACCGCACAGCGGCAGGAACTGCGCAAGGAATTGCGCCGACTTGTGCGGAAGGACAATTCTGCGGATATTGGCGCGGCCAAGAATAAGATCAACGCCATTTCCAACCGCCTGCGGGGACTACGAAAGGAGGTGGTCTTATGTGATGACATTGCCCAGCGTTCCGGGCAGATCCGGGAGAATACGGAACGATTGATCACGCGAAAGGAATTTAACAGAAAGGAGAAATCGAAGGATGAGTTATTCAGGTGACGCGGCGGAACAGGTTGTCAGAATGTCGCTGGAAACGGGAGAGGTGGCAGTCAGACTGGCTGGCTCCGGAGCCAAGCAGCTTGCCATTTTGCTGTACGCCATCCTGCGGGAGCAGAAAAAAACGGCTGGAAAAGCCAGACTGTCTAATATGCTCCGCAGCGGCAAGGAGTTAAAGGTGTTCGCTGTGAAGGACAGCGATCTTGAGCTTTTTTGCAAGGAGGCGAAAAAGTACGGCATCCTCTATTGTGTGCTGAAGGATCGGGACGCCACAGACGGGCTGACTGACATCATGGCCAGAGCGGAGGACGCCAGTAAAATTAACCGCATTATCGAGAGATTTGGTTTAGCCACCGTGGATATGGCTCAAGTCAAAAATGATATTGAGCAGAACCATACGGAGCGGCAGACCGACGCTCCGGAAACGCCCGCGGCAGAGCTGGAAAATGGGCAGAAGCAGATGGATGGACAGGAAGTGGATGATCTTTTGGACGCGATGCTTTCGCCAACGTCAGAAAACGGCACGGACATTTCGGAGCACACCGATCCCGAACAGGAAGTGGATATGTTTTTGAAGGAGGTACGAGCGGCAGCTGCGGACAGAGGGGAGCGTGACGTGGAAAACCCCGTTATGGGCCGGACCGAGAAATCCCGTCCGTCCGCGCCTATCTCAAAGCCCAGAGAGGCTACCGAACCGGGTGTTTCTGATGATAAGTGGGAGCGATCCCGGCCCTCAGTCAGACAGGAACTGAAAGAGATCAAAGCAGAGCAGAAAGAAAAGGCGGCGAAGGACAAGGTACAGTCCAAGCCCACCAAGGGGCCGATGCACAAGGCCCCTCGAAAATATAAGCCTAAAAGATTAAAGGAGAGATAAATTATGCCGAACTATGATGATCTGTTCACTGAGCAGCCTACCCGGCAGGAGCAACCGGCCTTTGACAAGGACGCCTGGGCCGCACGGAAACAGGCGGAACGTGAGAATGTCTATGCCATGATTGACGCATACGCTCAGAACATGGGCACGGACGGCGGTGCGCTTCAGGCGTATTTGGATGTGCAGGCCCGCTTTGGCCTTTACTCCGTAAGCAACGCGATCCTGCTGGCCGCGCAGTGCCCGGAGGCTACTCGTGTGGCTGACTATGACACATGGAAGGAAAATGGGGTGTATGTTAAGCGGGGCGCGGACGCCATCACCATTTTGGAACCGGGCAAGGAGTATAAAAAGGACGATGGCACCGTGGCTGTATCCTATAATGTGAAAAAGGTCTTTGATATTTCTCAGACCAGAATGGAACAGCGGCCTTCTCCAAATGTGGCTCGTGATGAGCGGTTGCTGCTGAAAGCGCTGATGAACAATGCCCCCTGCCGCTTTGCCATATCGGATGAATTGGCGGAGGGCGTCAATATGGCTTACCGCGCGCGGGACAACACGATTTATGTCCGAAAAGGGCTGGAGGCTTCCGTGATCTTCCGGGGACTGGCGCGGGAGCTGGCCTATGTCCACATGGGCAGGGATGGCGTTGCCTGTGAAAACCCTGACTTTACGGCGTACAGTGTGTCCTATATGCTGTGCAAGCGCAATGGCGTATCGGTAGAAGGGTTTTCCTTTGACCGCTTACCGGAACGCTACGCCACGATGGATGCACGGGAACTCAGAGCCGAGGCGGGCATCATGCGGGACGTGGCAGGTAATATCACAGCCGACATGAATCGGTTGTTCGCCGCGCAGGAAAAGGCACAGAAAAGCCGGGACAATAGCGCAAGGTAAGGAGGGGGTCTTATGCGTGATGAAAAGCGTGTAGTCACGCTGAACAACTATGAACAGCGCCTCTTGGTGCGAGGTCTGTCCGATTTCCGCAATGGAGCGATCCGGGCTGGCAAACCCACCGAGGATCTGGACGGCCTGCTGTTAAAGGTGATAGACGCACCGACCAAACGGGAGAAACGGAGGAATGACCGTGCGGAACGATAAGTTTTCCAAAGCCAGTCTGACACTCTACGCCTGCGGCACCATTCCCGTGATCTGGATCGCTCTGCTGCTGGCCCCCTATGTGGACGGCGGTCTGGTAGCACTGATCCAGTACGGCGGCGCGGCGCTGAATGACCCTTTCCATATCGTACTGTGTGAGGACAGCCTGAAAGCTGTCCTCATTTTCTTGACGTGCTATGGGCTGGGGATCGGCATATATCTCTCCACCGACCGCAACTATCGCAGGCGGGAGGAACATGGCTCTGCCAAATGGGGGGTGCCGGGGCAGGTAAATCAGAAATACGCAGATAAAAACATCACGGAGAACAAGATACTGACACAAAATGTGGCAATAGGGCTGGATGGGCGCAGACACAGGCGCAATCTCAATATTTTAGTGTGCGGCGGTTCCGGCGCGGGTAAGACGCGCTTTTTTGCCAAGCCAAATATTATGAATGCCAACACCAGCTTTGTGTGCTTGGACCCCAAGGGGGAGCTGCTGCGTGATACCGGAAATCTGCTGCGGGAGAAGGGGTATGATATTAAGGTGATCGACCTCATCAACATGGAGAAAAGCCACTGTTATAACCCATTCGTCTATATCCGTAATGACAATGACGTTCAGCGGCTTGTAACAAACCTGTTCAAGAACACCACGCCAAAGGGCAGTCAGAGCCAAGACCCCTTCTGGGATCAGGCGGCTCAAATGCTGCTGCTGGCGCTGGTGTTCTACCTTCATTACGAGGCACCGGAGGATGAGCAAAATTTCCCCATGGTGATGGAGATGATCCGGTCCGGTGAGGTCATGGAGGACAACGATGAATACCGATCCCCGTTGGATGAACTCTTTGACCGATTGGAAATGCGGGAGCCGGATCATATTGCGCTGAAATATTACCGAAATTACCGCTCCGGCAGCGGCAAGACCCTGAAATCCATCCAAATCACATTGGTATCCCGGTTGGAGAAGTTCAATTTGGATTCGTTAGCCAGCATGACGCGGACGGACGAGATGGAATTGTGGAGCCTGGGAGAGAAAAGGACGGCCATTTTTGCCGTCATTCCAGACAATGATTCCAGTTTTAACTTCATTGTAGGACTTCTGTACACCCAGCTTTTTCAGCAGCTCTATTATCAGGCAGATGTGGTGCATGGAGGGCGTCTTCCCATCCATGTTCACTTTGTCATGGACGAGTTTGCCAATGTCGCGCTCCCGGATGAATTTGATAAACTGCTGGCAACCATGCGGAGCCGGGAGATCTCCGTGAGCATCATCATTCAGAATCTTGCCCAGCTAAAGACCCTCTTTGAAAAGCAGTGGGAGAGCATTGTGGGAAACTGTGATGAGTTTATCTACCTCGGCGGAAATGAGCAATCCACTCACGAATATGTCTCAAAGCTGCTTGGCAAAGAAACGATTGACACAAACACCTACGGCCAATCCAAAGGGCGGAACGGCAGCTACTCTACCAACTGGCAGATAGCAGGCCGGGAGCTGCTTATGCCGGAAGAGGTGCGTATGCTGGACAACCGGTACAGCCTTGTTTTTATTCGCGGGGAGCGGCCCGTGCGGGATTTTAAGTATGACATTCTAAAGCATCCCAATGTAAAGCTGACTACGGATGGCGGAGCGGAAGCGTACCGGCATGGTGAGGACACTTGCAGCGTAGCGACCGTTCGCTTCGATAAGGAGCTGCTGAAGCAGGCGGCGGAAAAGGACACGGACGATACCGTGAAGCACCGGTTCATTCTTCTGACCGAGGAAGAATTGGAAGATAAATTTATCGAATTGGAGGAACAAGAAAATGCAGAACAACAAGAAAAATAAGAGGCTTCCTATGCCCGATCAGGTGAAGCGGGGCTTTCACTGTTACCGCACCATGGTGCTGATCGTGGCCCTGATGGGATGCTGTTCCGTAACGGCCCTTGCCGCAGACGATCCGCTGACTGTAATCAACAATCTGTCTGATTTTATCTTTGGCCTGATCCGGGCCGTGGGCCTGATCCTGCTGGGATGGGGCATCGTTCAGGTGGGCCTCTCACTCCAAAGCCATGACCCCTCTCAGCGCTCTAACGGCTTTCTCACGTTGGCGGGCGGCATTGTTATAACCTTCGCAAAGGAGATTCTGGACCTGATCGTTGGCTGACCGCACAACACTGTCCGTACACATGGGGCAGGCCCGCAAGGGCGGACCTGCCCCGGAAGGAGGTGCTTTTTGTGTCGGATAATTGGGTCATTCAGAATTTGGAGAATGCTCTGGAAGTATGGAACAGCAAGTTAAGCGAAATATGGCAGTTGATCACACAATCCCCACAGGATTTTAAGGGCGGCGCGATTTGGAATGTAGTAGCGGATATTCACGGCGCGTTGCAGGCCATCGGCTACGCTCTGCTGGTGCTGTTCTTTGTAGTGGGCGTAGTAAAGACCTGCGGCAGCTTTGCGGAGGTCAAGAAACCGGAACACGCGCTGAAGCTGTTTGTTCGCTTTGCGCTGGCCAAGGCCCTGATTACCTATGGAATGGAGCTGATGCTGGCGCTGGTAAACATTGTGCAAGGCGTGGTGTCCTCGATCATGAACACGGCGGGCTTTGGCGCGCCTGAATCCACCGTTCTGCCCAGTGAGATCGTGACTGCCGTTGAAGATTGCGGCTTTTTTGAGAGCATTCCCCTATGGGCGGTGACGCTGATTGGAGGGCTGTTCATTTGGGTGCTGTCTTTTGTTATGATTTTGAGCGTTTACGGGCGCTTTTTTAAGATGTACCTGTATGCCGCGCTGGCTCCGATCCCCTTGTCCAGCTTTGCCGGAGAACCCAGCCAGAATGTGGGAAAAAGTTTTTTAAGGGGCTACGCCGCTGTGTGTTTGGAGGGGGCTGTGATCGTGCTGGCCTGTATTATCTTTTCTGTGTTCGCCAGTTCCCCGCCTACCGTTGACCCAGACGCGGCGGCGGCAGCAATGGTTTGGAGTTACATCGGGGAACTCATTTTCAATATGCTCATTTTGGTGGGCAGCGTGAAAATGGCTGACCATGTTGTGCGGGAAATGATGGGATTGTAGGAGGTGCTTTCATTGGAAGTTAAAATTAACCGTGAGATCCGTGATTACACGGAAAGTATGTTTTTTGGGCTGTCCTTGCGACAGCTCATTTTTTCTGCGCTGGCGGTAGCGGTAGCCGTAGGGCTGTACTTTTTGTTGAAGCCCTATGTCGGCACGGAAACCGTATCCTGGATGTGCGTTTTGGGCGCGGCCCCTTTTGCCGCCTTGGGTTTCTTTTCCTACCACGGCATGACGGCGGAGCAGTTTCTTTGGGCGTGGCTGCGCTCAGAGGTGCTGGAGCCGAGGGAGCTGCATTTTGAATCGTTTACACTGTATTACAAATTGTGGAAGCCCTGCTTGGAAAAGCGGGAGAGGGAGGAATATAAGCGCCATGATTAAAAGTATTAAAACAATTATGCGGCAGGACCGGGTGCCGTACTATATCCCCCGCAGGGTGCAGGATGTGATCCCGATTCAGAGTATCTGGCCGGACGGCATTTTTAAGGTGGGGATGAAGTTCTCCAAAACCTTCCGCTTTACGGACATCAACTACAAGGTTGCCAGCCGGGAGGACAAGGAGACGATGTTTTTGGCCTATTCGGAACTGCTGAATGGTCTGGACTGCGCCGCCACTACCAAGCTGACTATCTGTAACCGCCGTCAAAGTCAGGCGGACTTTGAACAGTCTGTTCTTATGCCCATGCGTGGTGATAATTTGGATAAGTACCGTAGTGAGTATAACAAAATGCTCATCGACAAAGCAACCGGGGCCAATGGGATCATTCAGGAGAAATATATCACTGTGACGGTCTATAAACGGGACATCGAGGACGCCCGCAGATATTTTATCCGCGTTGGAGCCGAACTGACTGCCCGCTTTGCTGCCCTTGGCTCCCGGTGCATGGAGCTGGACGCGGCAGACCGCCTTCGTGTCCTGCATGATTTTTACAGGGCCGGGGATGAGGGAAACTTCCATTTTGATATGGCGGATATGGCTCAAAAGGGCCATGACTTCAAGGACTACATCTGCCCGGACGGAATCGAGAAGCACAGTGACTATCTGAAATTGGGCGAGCGTTATTGCAGGGTGCTGTTTTTGAAGGACTACGCCAACTATATCCAGGACGAGATCGTGTCGAACTTGACCGACCTCAATCGTAACATGATGCTGTCTATCGACATTCTCAATGTGCCTACGGACGAGGCTGTGCGGGAGGTGGAAAATCGTCTGCTGGGTGTGGAAACCAACATCACGAGCTGGCAGCGGAGGCAAAACCAGAATAACAACTTTTCCGCCATCGTTCCCTACGATATGGAATTGCAGCGCAAAGAAAGCAAGGAGTTTCTGGCGGATCTGACCGCCCGTGACCAGCGGATGATGCAGGCCGTTCTCACTATGGTCATCACCGCCGATACGAAGCAGCAGCTTGACAGCGACACCCAGCAGGTACGCTCCATGTCCGGGCGCTGCCAACTGGCGGTACTGAAATACCAGCAGATGGACGGACTCAACACCGTCCTGCCGATTGGGACACGGAAGATCAACGCCTTCCGCACTCTGACCACAGAGAGCCTTGCCGTGTTCATGCCCTTCAAGGTGCAGGAGATCATGGATCGTGGCGGTATCTATTTTGGAGAGAACGCCATTTCCCACAACCTGATTATGTGCAACAAGGCGAACCTGCTCAATCAGTCCTCCCTCCGATTGGGAATTCCCGGCTCCGGAAAGTCCTTCAGCGTAAAGGAGGAGATCGCGTTTCTCATCCTCAATACGGATGATGATATTTTGATTGCCGACCCGGAGGGAGAGTATGCACCGCTCATTGAGGCTATGGGTGGTCTGGGCACCGTGATCCGAGTGGCCGCAGGGGGGGAAGACCGGCTGAACGCTATGTATATGGTGGATGGTTACGGCGAGAACAACCCAATCGTGGTGAAATCGCAGTTCATTATGTCCTTGGTGGAGCGCATTGACCCCAAGGGCGTGGGGGCAAAGCAGAAATCCATTATTGACCGCTGCACGGGCATCATATACGCGGAGGCGGAGCAAAACGGCACAGTCCCCACTCTGGCAACCCTGCGGGAAAAGCTGCTGGAGCAGCCGGAGACGGAGGCGCGGGAGATCGCTTTGGCACTGGAACTGTTCACCACCGGCTCCCTCGATATTTTCGGACACGAAAGTACCGTGGATCTGGACAAGCGGGCGGTGGTGTTTGACATTCATGGCTTGGGTGAACAGTTGAAGCCCATCGGCCATCTGGTCATTACCGACACCATGCTCAACCGCGTTACCCTCAACTGGAAAAGGGGCAAGCGTACGCACGTCTTTATCGACGAGTTCCATGTCATGTTTGAAAACAAGTTTTCCGCGGCCTTTTTCAATTCCGCGTGGCGTCAGTTCCGTAAACGCAACGCCTACCCCACCGCCATCACGCAGAACGTGGAGTATCTGCTTGATTCTGTTCAGGCCAGCACCTTGCTCAGCAACTCTGAGTTTGTGATCATGCTCAATCAGGCGGCAGGTGACCGGGAAAAGCTGGCCCATCTTCTGAACATCTCCGAGGAACAGATGAGCTACATCACCAACGCGGACGCGGGGTGCGGTCTCATCAAATACGGCTCGGCACTGGTGCCCTTCGTCAACCGGTTTCCTGCCGATACAGAGCTGTACCGTTTGATGACCACCAAGCCCGGTGAGGGCAGCTTTTCCGAGGGACGGCCTTAACGCCAAGGGGTGAGCGCCCATGAGAAAGATCAAAACACGCGAAAAGGAAAAAGACATTAAGGCGCTGGACAAATCCGCCGTGATCGGGCAGCGTATGAAAACCGCGTTTCTCCGTTCCAAACGGAACACGGAGAGCCTGATGGATGACCGTCAGAATACCCCTACCGGATACGCCGTGGATCAGGTGGAGTTTGCTGCCGACGATTTAGGCCATGACGCAGTAAACGCAGCGGCTTCCGGTACAAAGCTGGCGATAAAGCAGGGACGGAATTTGTTCCAACGCCAGCGGGAAAAGCGGGCGTCAGAGGGAGGGCGGGAGCATACCACGCCTGCGGAACAGGCCCCGGCTTCGGAGTCGGTAGACTTGGGAAGGCAGATCCCCTGGCAAGGCGGCGATTCTTCCCCGGCAAACCGGCTCCCACGGTATGAGGATACCGTCCCTAAAGACACTATCGTGAAATGTCCTGACGCAGACCCGGTTTCCACGGTGGAACGAGGGAGAGACTATGCCAGAAAGCAGGCCATGAAGCGGACGGAACGAACACGCCAACTCCAAAATCAGGCGGGACAGTCTGGCGGTCTGCGGCAAATTGACGCGGGATCTGCCACCACAGCGCACCGGCAGACGGAATCAGCCATAAGCATGACAAAGCAGCCCGCTCAACCCATGAGACAGGCCGCGAAAGAAACCGAGAACAACGCAAAGACCGCCATCAAGAACGCCCAGCGGACGGTCAAAAACGCGCGGCATACCGTCAAGACCGCTCCGCGCGCAATCAAAACCACTACCAAAACCACGAATCAGGCAGCGGTGGCAGGACAGAAAACAGCGCAAGCCACCGCCTGGGCCGCGAAAGCAACAGCCCACGCAGCTCGCACTGCGGCAAAGACCACCGCTGTCGCCGCAAAAAGCATTGCCACCACAGCGAAGGCGGCGATTGCGTCTGTAAAGTCTTTGACGGCAGCAATCGCGAGCGGCGGATGGGTGGCTGTGCTGGTCATTGTCCTGATCTGCCTTGTGGGGCTGATCGCCGGATCATCCTTTGGGATATTCTTCTCTGGGGAGGACAGCGGTACGGGGCTGATCATGCCCGCCGTTGTCCGGGAGATCAATCAAGAATATTTAGACAAGCTGGACGCGATAAAAGCTGGCACCGTGCATGACCGCCTTGAAATGGTCGGTTCCCGTGCCGTTTGGAGGGAGGTCTTGGCGGTATATGCCGTCAAGACCTCCACCGACCCGGATACACCCCAAGAAGTAGCCACGGTGGACGAAGGCAAGAAGGCTCTGATGAAGGAAATATTCTGGGCCATGAATGAAATCGGGAGCCGAACGGAAACCGTCACAACCACTCAAATCAAGGAAACCGATGACGGAGCGGGTAATATCATTGAAAAAAAGGTGGAGGTAACGGAAATAGTTCTCCGCATCACCGTGGCCCACAAAACAGCGGAGGAAATGGCAGACGCCTATCACTTCACCGCCGCCCAGCGGATGCAGCTTGCGGAACTTCTGGACGGAAAAAACAGCGATATGTGGAGTGCCGTCCTATACGGCCTTGGAGCAGGGGACAGGGAGATCGTGGCGGTGGCCCTTTCGCAGCTGGGCAATATCGGCGGCGAACCCTATTGGGCATGGTACGGCTTTGGAAGCCAGGTAGATTGGTGCGCCTGCTTTGTGTCATGGTGCGCCAACGAGTGCGGCTATCTGGAACGTGGCGTGATCCCCAAATTCGCAAGCTGCGCTGTGGGTATCCAGTGGTTTCAAACGAGGGGTCAATGGCAGGATGGAGACTATGAGCCGCGTCCCGGCGACCTGATTTTTTTTGATTGGAATGACAAGGGGAAGGGGCAGGATGGCATCCCGGATCACGTTGGGATCGTGCAGAAGATGGAAAACGGTATCGTATACACGGTGGAGGGAAACTCCGGCGATGCCTGCCGGGAAAACCGCTACGCGGTGGGCCATTATGAGATTTATGGGTACGGAACCCCGGCATATTGAATAGGCTGACGCGCGAAAGGCCGCCCCACTTCTTGAAAAGGAGCGGGGCGGCCTTTTTTCCGTATCAACGGGATTGTCCACAGTGGCAGCAGCTTAGCTTGAAGTGAATGCTTTAAAACTATGACCTTTTAAGGAAAGGGGCCTATACATAGGGCCATCATTCATTTGACGTAGTATCCCTGGAGTTGAGACCGTTGGCATTTCTGCATTCTGGCATGGAAAGGATAGGGCTATTTTGATTATACACTTTAAATCATATGCCCATAAATACGCCCATAAATATCCAAAGAAGCTTTACATCTGGAACGGAGCATTATATAATAAACGCGAAATGCTAAGACACGCAGCACAGGCTGCCTGTCCCAGCGAAAAACAGATGCTTGACAGTGTTCTGAACGGAAACACCGTCTTTTTTTGCGTGCGCCCCGCCAAAGCATACACGGCCAAGGGAGGGGCGGGAGTTGTCATGCCGCCGTCCGCCGACGGTATGGATGGGCGCGGCACGGACCTCAGGCGCATTTTCAAACCTTGATGTTTTCGGATCCCGCCGAGGCGGGATCCGAATTTTACCCACACACGCATGTGAATAGAAGGGAGGAACGCGGCGTGAAAAAAGACGCACGAAAAAAGATACGCTTCTGTGTTTTGCTTGTCATTACGCTGGTCTGCACCACCGGCCTGTTCTATACGGTGTTTGCCAACGCCAAGCGGGCGGGAGACGAGGTCACGCAGCGTTCGTTTGACGAGCTGACCTCCGAGACCAAGCGGCTGGCCACGTCCGTGGCCAACACGATCCACACGGATCAGGTCATCCTCACGGCCATGGCCGACCTGCTCGCCAATCAGGACCTGAGCGACTACCGCAACCCGGCGGTGCTGGAGATCATGCGCTCCTTCGATCTGGACAAAACCTTCACAGCGATCTGGAACTGCTGATGCCCAACGAGCGAATGCTCCGCCGAAGCGGGATCTGGTACAATGTCACCAGTATGCTGGACTTTGAGAAGGAAAAGGCGAAGGGCGCCTATATCTCGGATCGGGAAAAAAACTCTTTTGAGACGGGCAAAGCGGTAATTGAACAGAGTTTGGAGAGAAAAAACGTATGAATCAAATTGTTTCGTTGTTTATGTTTAGTTGTGGTGATTATGAGAAAGTAAAACAGGATGTATGGGAAGGAAACTGGAAAGCCATGCGGCTGTATTCTGTTGTGGCGCTTGTTGCCTTTGGAGTCATAACGCTGGTGAGTGTGTTTTCTCTGAGTATCGGAAAATATAAATGGGTGTATCTGGTCTATACGTTCCTTTCTTTGGCCTATTTTTGCATTTCTCGTTGTCAACTTAGAAACTTCTTGGGGAAAAAACTGGTTGTATACAGCTTTTTTGCCGCGCTGCTGCTGTTCGGAATTATTACGGGAACGCTGATTACACCGGAGGAGCTCACTGTCAACTACATTGTGTTCATGATGACAGCGCCGCTGCTGTTTACCGCCAGAACGGCGGTCATGAACGGGCTGATTCTGAGCAGTATGCTGCTCTATATCGGACTTGCTTTCTTTGCGCAGCACAACCCAATTCTATCCAAAAACATAGTGGATGTTATTCTGTACGGGGTGCTGAGTATGCTTCTGACTGCCACGATGATGCGAAGCAAGTTCCAGAGAATCCTGTACCATAAGGAAATGGAAACGTTGGAAGTCAGCAAGCGCGAATCGCAGGAACGAATCCTGAATTACGAGAGATTCCTCACGGACATGGTTCGGTATGCCGCTTCAGAAGAAAATCCGGACAAAGTACTGAATCAACTGGTGGAGTATATCGGACAGCGTGTGACCGCCGATCGAGCGTACATCTTTGAACAGAATGACCGCGGAACGTTTGACAACACCTACGAGTGGTGCAAAGCGGGCGTATCCAAAGAAAAAGATAACTTGCAGGATGTGCCGTATGAAGGCATCATTGAAACATGGTTTGCACAATATCAAGAATCCAACAATGTCATCATCCATGACATTGAAGAATACAAAAAAACAAGCGAAGCCATCTATGAACTGCTGAAACCTCAGGGTGTCAATACCCTTGTGACAGGGCCAATCAAAATCAACGGCAAGATGGTCGGATTCTACGGTGTGGACAATCCTCCCGAAGAGAAACTGCATGAGATCTCGAATGAGATAGATATGATCGAGTTTATGATCTCTTTTATGATAAGACTGCGCGATAATGCAGATGCACTGGAGCACAGTGCATTATATGACCAGCTCACAGATTGTAAAAACAGAAAAGCACTGGATTGGGCGTACACAGAAAAGCTGGAGAAGTACTTTCCCCTGGCGGTTGTCTTGTGCGACCTAAATGGCCTAAAGGAAATAAATGACCAAAAGGGACATGACGCCGGTGATAAATTCATTGTGCAGACCGCACAGACGCTGAAATCTGTGTTCGGAAAGCGTTATGTGTATCGGTTTGGCGGAGATGAGTTCATTGCGGTTCTGCCAAACATCACACATCCGGCGTTTCAGAAACTACTGGAAACGGCAAAAAGCCAACTGGGTGCTACCGCGTCCCTCGGTACGACGATAAGCGGCACAAAGGACACGGATTTTGAGTCGCTTCTGAAAGCCGCAGATGCGGAAATGTATGAAAACAAGAAGCAATACTACATCGTGACAGGAAAAGAGCGGAGAAAGCACAGCTTGTGAGAGGGAAAGACCGTGAACCTGATAATTGAATTATAAAAAAGGAAGAGATATTGACCCTGGCGCGTTGATATCTCTTTTTTCGTGAAAGAAAAGACTACTTCAAGATAACATTCAAGTGATAAAGAAGCTGTTGGCTGGTGATGGTATAGCGGCCGATCAAGTGCAGCAATACCGTGCGGGAACCATAGATAGCAGAGCGCCTGTTGGAATCCTGCCGGAAGTATCTGGAAGGCTGGCTGAAACTGAAAATGAACACGGAAAAGAGCAAGGTGACCAGTATCTTCGCAAAGAAGAAAGCCAAGTTCCTTGGATTCTGTCTGGGCAAAAATGAACATGGTATCTATATCCGAGTACACCGAAAGTCTCTCGCCAAGGCAAAAGAAAAGCTGAAACTTCTTACAAAGCGCAGACATTTTGCAAAACCCGCTGCATTCTCCCGCGCCGCCCTTATGCGCGCGGATCGCGGTGGCTGTGGATCGAGGTGTAGTAGGTGCGCTTTTGTTCGAGCATTTTCTCATCCGCCTCGCGCACCAGATCGCGAAGCCCCTCCGTCATTTCCTGCGCGGCAAGACCGTAGGAAATGCTGTAGCCCTGCGCGGCAAGGCTCGCGCAGACCACCTGCATCCGCGCCTCGCAGACGGTCGGGTCCGCCGATTCAGGGAAGACAACGAACTCATCGCCGCCGATGCGGTACAGCCGCTTGCTCCGGAACTGCTCGTCAAGGCTCGCGGCGACCGCGCGCAGCATCTGATCGCCCGCCTCATGGCCGTGCTTGTTGTTCAGCTCGTGCAGTCCGTTTACGTCGATATAGACGCACACGGTGTGGCTGAACGTATGCGGTTCGCTCTCGTTCAGGTACTTTTCAAAGGCGCTGCGGTTAAAAAGTCCCGTGACCTGATCGGTGACGCTCATGCGGAAGGCGCTGCGCCGCGCCGAGGCGAGATACCAGACCATAAAACCAAGATAGCTCAGCAGCAGCGCGGTGACAATGATCGCCATCATCGAAAGTGTCTGCACCACGCCGCGCGTGCCCGCCAGCGCCTCAGCTTCGCTCACGCCGAGCACAACGCTCCAGTTGTTGATGCCGACCGGCTCGTAGTGCAGGTAGACCGTCAGCCCCGTGGAGCGGGATACGGTGCACATATCGCCGCCGATGCCGTTGGGGATTTTTTTCATCGCCTCCTCGTAGGTGTAGCCCTTGAGCATTTTCCGGCCACTCAGGTCGGAGAGATTGCCGAGCGAGTCATGCCAGGTATCCAGCAGGATGTCGCCGTTGTTGCCGTCCACAAGAAGGAGGACGGCATTGCCGTTGTAGAGGTCGATCTGATAGTTTCGGGAAAGCTCCTGCAGGAGGACGACGCCGTAGAGGATGGCGATGGTCTCGCCGTCGCGCTTCACCGGCACAACATTGCGCACCACCAGCTTTTCCGGCGCAAAGTAGCTTGTCTCGCGGTCTGAGATGTACGCACCCCGCGCCGCCTCTGTTTCAAAATCGAATGTGCCGGAAACGTCATAGCGGGCGCCGTCGGTCAGCAGCAGCGTGCCGTCGGGTCGCAGCAGCGCGACGGTGGAGACAAAGGTCTCACTGAGGCTGAAGGATTTCATGATGCGCAGCACCGCGTCATTGTCACGCTCGTCCTGCCCCGCGATCAGCTCCGCCATGGCGGAGAGGATGGTCTGGTCCGCGTTCGCCGTGTCGGCAAGATCCTTTGCGATCTGGTGCGTCGCGGTAGTCAATTCGTCAAAGGAGCGCTGTGTGATCTCACGATTCGCCCGCCGGACGAGGAAAAAGACCGAACAGAAGAGCAGCACGCCGATCAGGAGCGTGACCGCCATCATCGTGCCTACTCGTTTTTTGTTGACCATGTTCATTCCTCCTTTATCCTTCCTCCCTGTCGCGCGCCGCCAGGCTGCGCAGGAAGGATTCCGCTTCGCGCCCGGGCAGGACGCGCGAGAAATAAAAGCCCTGAATGAAGTCGCAGCCCGCCGCAAGCACGGCGTCGCACATTGCCTTGTCCTCCACGCCCTCGCACAGCACGCGGATGCCCATGTCATGCGAAAGACGGATCATGCCCTCCAGCAGCGCACGGGCACGCGGCAAGGCGGACTCGATCACGATGCTGCGGTCGATCTTCACGCCGTCGATTGGGTAGGTACACAGATCCGAAAGCGAGGAGTAACCGGCACCCATATCGTCCAACGCGATGCGAAGCCCCATCGCGTGCAGCCCCTCAATCGTCCGCAGCGCCGCCTCGCGGTCATGCGCGTAGGAGTCCTCCGTCAGCTCCACCACAAGGCGGTCGCGCGTAAAGTCATACTGCTCGACGATCTCGCGCACGCGCGCGAGAATCTTTTCGTCTGCGATGGACTGGCGCGTGAAGTTGCACGAGAGCCACAGCGTCCCGCGCCCCTCCCGCTTCCACGTCTGGAGCTGCACGCACGCGCAGCGGAGCATATAGAGATCCAGCTCGGTGATCGTGCCGGCGCGGATCATCAGGTCGATGTATTTTGAGGGCTTGAGCAGTCCCTCCTCCGGGTTTTGCCAGCGCGAGACGGCCTCCGCACCGATGATCGTGCCGCCGCGATCCACCACAAATTGGAAGTACGGCTCAAACTCGCCCTTGGAGACAGCCTCCGCCGTGCGGCGGCGCAGCCGGTCGAGCTGCTCGCTTTCACCGACCATACGCTTATTGCCGAACGCGCAGAGCATACCGTGACCGAACGCATAGGCGCAGCCCTGCCGCGCGCTATAGAGCGCGGCCTCGCCGCCGCAGTCGGGGTTTTCCGACAGCGAGCAGATGCCCGCGCGGAACGCGCCGGCATATTCGGCGCGGAAGCCCGCAAGGTAGCCGTCCAGCCCGCGGATAAGCCCCTCGGCGCGCTGCTGTGCCGCCTCGCGGCTGCCGCACTGACACACGAGCGCGAACATCCCGCGCCCCACGCAGGCGAGGTATTCCTCGCGTCCGCAGCCAAGGCGCAGATACTCCGCCGCGCGGGAGAAGATCTCCTCGCGCTCCGCCTCGCCAAAGCGCCGTTCGAGCGAGGGCATATCGCAGCCGATGCAGATGACATAGACGATGCTTCTGAGCGGGGCGGGGATGAGCGTTTCCATGCAGTTCAGATAATACCCGTCGTTGCCGATGCCGTAGCGCGGGTCGATGAGGGCGTTCGCCTTCAGCTCCGCGTGCTTTTTGCGCACAAGGACGCCCAGCGCGACCCCCGCGCCGAGCATCATCACGCCCAGCGCCGCGAGCGTCACGAGCCAGCGCGTGCGATAGAGCGATGCGCCGCCGTCCTTCACGCTGACGGCAAGGATGCCGAGGCGCTCCGCTGCGCCGATGCCGTCGAGTGCGCGCGCGATCTCCTCCGCCTGCGCCTCGGGCAGCGCGGAGGCAAAGCCGATGCAGATCTTCTGCAGCTTGCCGGACGCGGGCAGCGAGCAGAAAAGCTCGCTGCGGCGCAGGTACGCGCTGTCCACCGTTCCGGCGGGAAAGGCGGAGATGATATCCGCCTGCCGGTTCTCCGCCTGCTGCGCCTGCGTGGTATTTTTGCTGTACGGCAGGTAGACAAGGTCGTAGTCCGTGCACTCGCTCACGCGGCGGTACAGCTCCGGCAGCAGCCCCACATAAGAGTCGCTGCGGCTGTCATAGGACTCGATGGGATAGAGGTCCGCGTTGCCCGCGATGAGCACCGTCTCCCGCGCGCTGACCTCCTGCGCGCAGCCCAGCGCCGCGCCGAGCAGCACCGCGGCGCACAGCAGGCCCCTTAAAATGTTCTTACGACGCACGTTTTGCGCTCCCCTTTTTACTTCAGATCGATCTTGCGGCGCTCAATGCGCCCCCAGTTGAGTTTCTTCTTTTTGTAGCCGACAAAGGCGGTGCAGCGTACCCACGCGAGGATAAAGCGCAGTAGCCCCAGTTCAAAAAGGCACAGGCACACCGCCTTCACCCCATCCCGGAACGACACGCTCAGATCCGCCGTATAGATGCGCGAGAAGAAGGCGGTGAGCGTCAGGACCCCGCCGAAGACGGCGTAGATGAGGAAGAAGAGCAGCATGAACGGCACGTTGATAAGGTCGCACCACCATGCGAGCACCATCGTGAACACGCCGAAAACCTCGATAAACGGCGAGAGCAGTTCATAAATAAGGAAATAGAGATAGGAGACATAGCTCACCGCGCCGAGCCTGTAATTGCAGAACATGATGCGGTGCTTGTACATACTCTGGAAAAGTCCCAGATGCCAGCGCTTTCGCTGCTTGCACAGATCGCGCAGCCGCTCGGGCACCTGCGTCCAGCAGATGGCGTCGGTGGCGTAGCGGATGGCATAGTCGATGCCGTTGATTGTGCAGTATTCGTGCAGCTTGACCACCAGCTCCATATCCTCGCCCATGGTCTTGTTGTCATAGCCGCCCACGGCGATGACCGTGTCCTTTTTGAACAGTCCGAACGCGCCGGAAATGATGAGCGAGCCGTTGAAGCGGTCAAAGAGGATGCGCGAGGCGAGGAAGGAGCGGTCATACTCCAGCACCTGCATGAAAGCGAGGATGCTGCGCGGCAGGCGGTAGCGTTTGACGCGCCCGTTTTCCAGCTCCACGTCATTCGAGATGCGCACGATGCCGCCCACCGCCACCACCTTGCCGTCCTCCAGCACCGGCTGGGCGATGCGGCGCAGAGAGTTGTATTGCAGCACGGAGTCTGCGTCCATGCAGATGAAGTAGGGAAAGGTCGAGGCGTTGATGCCCATGTTCAGCGCGTCTGCCTTGCCGCCGTTTTCCTTGCGGATGAGCGTGAGCGGCACCTTCTGCGCGCTCGTTTCGTAGACACGTTCCTCCCGCCGGCACTCGATCCGGCGGCGGATGGGACGGTGGACAACGTGCATATCGAACGCCTCGGCAAGCACCTCGGAGGTCGCGTCACTCGAACCGTCATCCACCACGATGATCTCATAGGAGCGGTAGTCGAGCGCAAGCAGCGAGCGCACCGTGTCCACAACGGTGATCTCCTCGTTGTGGGCGGGCACGATGATGCTGATGGGCAGATAGTAGTCCGTGGGCAGGATGCTTTTGAACTTCTCCTGCCGGTTCCTCTTATAGAGGTCGAGCGAGCCGACGATGACCGAGAGGAACAAAAAGGTCGAATAGCCGATCAGATAGGCGATGAAGAAATAGCCCACGATCGTGAGAAACAGCTTTATGCCGTCATACATACCGCCGCCTCCTTTCCTTTCTCCTCCAGCGCGCGCATATCAAAGCGGTAGCGCAGAATCTCCGAGGCATACCGGTCGTTTCCCTCAATGACGTCGATGAGATCGCGGTAGCCGAAGCCAAGCCGCTCAAGACTCTGCGAGGCGTTGAAGCGGATATACCAGTTGGGATGATAGAGGTTCCTCTTCAGTACCGCCGCAGTCTCCGCCCCGGGATAGCTCGCCAGCACCGACGAGGCGATGGCGGCGTACTCCCAGCGCGCGTTTTCCGAGGGCGTCGCATAGCGCAGCAGATCGGCGTAGGCGGGGGGATAGGGGTAGCGTCCGAGGTAGCGCAGGCAGGAAAAGTGCAGCTCGTCATCCCGCGCGCCGTCGTTGAGGAGCGCGAGCACCCGTTCACAGTGCGCGCCGGAGGAAAAGCGGAAATAGTTGAGGATCATCACCTGCATCCAGACCTTGAAATCCTCAAACGCCGCCCACAGCGCTTCGGCAAGCTGCATCTTGTCGCCGTTGAAGTTCAACAGTCCGTCGGCAAGGAGCTTGGTGTTGTAGTAGAGGCTGCTCGCGTCGATGATGCGCAGCGCGCGCACGATGATCTGCGCGTCGCCCGAGGTGTAGAGCGCCTGCATCGCGTTCTCGCGGCAGTAGATGCTCGGCTCGTTCAACAGTTTGAGCAGCACCTCCTTGAGCGGCGCGTCGTCCGCGCCGCCGAGCAGCTGGTATTTCTTGATGATGTAGGGGAAGTACGCCGCCTCGATCTCATCGCGGCGGCAGTAATCCTCTGCCAGCGTGATCGTCACACCGTTAAGCGCCGTCAGATAGGAGCGGGTCAGCTCTGGCCGCCTCACGCACAGGCGCTCCAGCGCGGCGTCAAAGGCCGCCATGCCGTTCACGCGGCGTAGTCTGCGCTCCATGAAGCGCAGATGCCTCTCACTGACCGCTCCGGTCTCCGCGAGACGGTCAAGCTCCCGCGAGACCGTCAGCTCAAGGCGGATGCCGTCGCGGAAGGACCGATGCTCCCTGCGCCGCGAAAGGAGCGCCGTTGCAATGTTAAAGAGGATCATGCCGGCGCAGATGCCGAGATAGACGTAGATTAGAATTTGAACAAACACCGGCGTTCTTCCTTTCTCATGTATTTTACTGCCAGAGCTTTTGCAGAATGTAGTACGAGGGCTTGAGCCGCTCGTGATAGCTGACCGTATTGCCCCAGCCCTTGAGCGCGGCGGGATAGAGCGGCGTGCGCTCCTGCGCCGCGCCGTCGGTAAGGCCGAGGTGCATCGTGTCGATGGTGATGTAGTCCACGCCGTAGTTTTCATAGTAATCGTCATGGATGGTCATGCGCGAGGGGTCTGAAAAGTTCAGAAGCTGCCAGGGAAGCTTCAGTTCCACATAGTCGCCCGCGAAGATGAAGTCCGCGAGGGAATCGTAGTCCGGCGCGGCGGGGTTCGCGTTGCCGTAGGCGAGATCGCCCGTCTCGTAGGTCTCGGAGCTTGCCTGCCAGTTGCCCGTGAGCAGCGGCGTCGCCGCCTGGAGCATCAGATCGATGGGCTTGAAAAGCGGCGTGTCCGCGTCGGGCGGGTCAAGGTAGGCGTCCGCGTTGTGCGTTTCGTGGTAGAACATGGCGCGCAGCACCTCGTAGCGCTCCTGCACCAGGAGGCGGCTGTTGTCCCTGCCGTCGATGGCGAGGACGAAGTCCACCGGGTCCTCAAAGCGCAGGCCGAAGTTTTCGCAGTAGGTGCTGCCCGTCTTGGGCGTGGTGTCGATGGGGATGTAGAGCGTTTTCCGTCCGTTCGCAAAGCCCTTTTCATAGGCGAGCAGATAGATGAACTTCTCGTCATATTTCATCGAAAGGGCGCGCGTGCCGGTATCGAAGAGTTTATCCTCCTCCGTCCACTCCGAGAGGTCGCCGTCCACATAGCAGACGCTTTCCTCCGCGCCGGGGTCGAAGGAGAGAAGCCCGAAGTATTGCCCGTTCGTCTGGTAGTCACTCCAGTAGGGCATGCGCTGCAGGTTCACCGCGTGCATGGTGTTCCAGGTGCGCTTGAACCACTCGTCCTGCCAGGTAAAGACGCAGCCGCCCGCGCAGTTTGCCGCGGTGATGTCGCGCCAGCAGTCCACGAGCGCCTGCCCCTGCTCCTGCTCGGACATATGGCCCTGATTGCGTCCGGTGTTCCGGTCGATCTGCGCCATGCCGCGCCCGGTGGAAACGCCGAACTCGGAGATGACAACGGGCATCGTGTGATGCCGCCGCAGGGCGCGCAGATAGGCAAGGTAGGTGTTCGCCGCGCCGGTCTCATCGTAGAAGTCCGATCGGCGCAGCACGGAACCGATGGGCGTGCCGGGACCGGTCTCCACACGAGAGGTGACGGCCTTGCCGTCCCAGATGGGCGTGCGGTCCATCACTGCGGGGTTGAGGATATAGTTGAGATAGTCGGGATAGTAGGGATACACATGGTAGGAGGCAAACTGACCGGCGAGGAAGGCATCCTCAGTGCGGATGTGCTCTACGTCCACCTGCGCGCACTTCATAAAGAAGACGGTGATATCCTCCGGGTAGAGGAAGGGGTCGGTGGTCGGCCAGTTGGAAAACGCCACAAGGCGCTGGGTCTTGTAGCGGCGGCTTTCATATGAGACGATCCGATCGCCCACCTGCGCGAGCATGGATTCAAAGGCGGAGGCGTCCTCCGTCGCGGAGAGGTACGTTCCCTGATAGGGCGGCAGATCGGGGTATTTGTGGTTGGTGTAGGTGACGGTCACATCCTCCCACTCCACGCCGAGGATGTAGGCGATGACCCAGCGGGAAACATCCTTATTGTAAAAGCCCGATCCCGTGCCCCGCCCGAGCGAGATCTTCTTGTTGCCGTGCAGAACGTCGACCAGTGTGCGCCCGTCCTTAACGAAGGTCTCAAGAAAGTCCTTGTCATAGGCATCGCGGTGGGAATTCTGCACATAGTCGTTGACCCACACGCCGTGGATCAGCCAGAGCGGCTCCTCGCCGTTCTCCTCGCGCAGCGTGTTGTATTCATAGAAGGCATTATAAAAATCGTCATGCAGCGTAATGTAGACGCGCACGGTGTTCGCGCCCATCTCCTGCATCTGGGCAAACCAGCGCAGATAGGTCTCCTTGCTGATGGCGTAGTCTGTCGCCCACTCGCCTGGGACGCCCACGCCAAGGTTCACGCCCTTGACGGTGAACTCCTCCGGTCCCGCGCCGCGGTCCATATAAAGGTGCTGCGCGTCGGTGGACATAAAGGCGGTCACCGGCGTGTCCGGGTGAAGGTCGATGTACCAGCCAAGGTAGTAGCGCGCGGTGTCGTAGGCGAGATAGCCTAAGATCAGGGCGGTGAGCACGATGAGAAATCTTTTCAAGCTGCCGCCCTCCTTTCTCGATGGTGTGGTGGCTCAGTGGTTGAATTTCTTGTTTTTGGATTCGTGGCTGTACTGGCGAAGAATGTCGATATTCTCGTCCATCCACGCGCCGCGCTCGATGCAAAAGTGCTTCATCTGCGCGACGGCCTCGGTGTGCGTGTGCGGGTTTCGCTCTGCGGGTGAGATCATATCCTTATCCAGCGCGTAGCCCCAGACGGAGAAATTGCGATCGACGGCGGGGCCGAGCCATTCGGTAACGTCGTCCATGTAGGCGCAGAGATACTCGTCGCTGAGGATGCCCTGACGCAGCTCGCGGTAGCGGTCGATGACGGCGTTTATGAACTTCTCGTCTTTGCTGAGCATATAGTACCAGACATTGTATTGCAGCTCGAAATGCTGCGGCTCTGTGACCGGATGACTGTAGTTGTCACAGGCGGAGTTGAAGTCCCAGATGCACATTTTGTATTTGCCGCGCACATCCCTGTAGATATAGGTGGAAAACCAGCCCGCATCATAGTTGCAGGTAAACTCGTTGAGGATAAAGTAGTCCACGAAAGAGCTCATGTCCGCCTGCTCCCACCATGCATAGGGCTCGGTATCATAGTCATAGGAGAAGAGTGACTTTTCAAAGTCGGAGAAATCCTGTGCGATCCACGCCGCGCGCTCCGGCGTAAGCCATTTTGTTCCCGGATAGACGATGTCCATATCCTGCAGATTTCGCAGGGCGTATTGGGAGAAGGTCTCGATGTTTTTGACCTCGTTGCCGCTGCCGCGGTCAAGGCGCAGAGCATAGCTCGTCTGCACTGTGTCCTTCGACGGCTCCGTGAGCTTCAAGCGCGCGTCGCGCGAGGAGTTGATCGTCTCAGTCATCACATAAAGTCCCTGATACACTCCGTTGAGCAGTACCTCGCAGAAGCGCACATTCGGCGCGTAGTCCATGATCTCGCCCGCAAGATTGTACCACATATAATTGCGGATGAGCGTCTTATCGAGGTACGGCCCATACAGCGCCCACTCGTCGAAGGCATCCATCCCCAGCATGGCGACGTCGCGCGAGGCCGCGCCGTCGTCGGTAAGGGTCTTGACAAGATAGCCGTGCTTGTCGAAATAGCGCGAGGAGTTGCCGCGCACGCGAATGTCGATGGTGCTTTGCAGGGTCGGCGCGTCGGCGGGGTGATTGTTGCCCTCGGCGTGATCCACCACCGAGACGGACGCGCGCAGCAGCGTACTGCCGTCGGCGGTGGTGGTGAAGCGGTTGTTTTCGATGTTGCTGTCCGCATCGGGGATGGGCACGCCCGGGATCGCCTCTCCGCCTGTGTCGATGAGCAGGAGCGGCAGATGCGTGCAGAGTGTCTCGCCGTCATGCTCGGCACAGGGCGTGTAGGCGGGGCGCTCAAGATGCTGGTGATAGCGCGGGTGCTCATCGGTCAGCACGGCTGACAGGTTTGTTGCGGATAGGAGGAGCAGCAGCGCACAGGCCGCAAGAGCCATTCGCTTGTATTTCATGTTCGTCTCCGCTCCCTTCTTTCCGGTTTCTCAGTTCGACACCTCGTCGTTCTGCATGACAAGATTGACATAGTCGATGTTTCCCAGCGAATAGATGCTGCCGGGAATGTCCGGCGTTGTCTGCTCTGCGCGGCGCAGGAGCTTTTGCGTGATCTCGTAGATCAGTTCGACCGTATCCTCCGTCGTGTTTTCCACACGCAGCGTCGCTTTGGCGCGAAAGAGCTTGTAGACCTGCGCCTTGATCGGCTCCTGCTTGCTGCGGTGGGCGCGGATGATGAGCAGCATCCGGTTATCGCTCTTGATGCAGCCGAGCAGCAGGATCACCGCGAAGGTCACGGCGCTGCCGATGCAGGCCACGGCATAATCGCCCACGCCGCAGCAGATGCCGACAATAATGGACCAAAAAATATAAACCGTATCGCGCGAGTCCTTGATGGCGGTGCGGAATCGCACGATGGACAGTGCGCCGACCATGCCGAGCGAAAGCGCGATGTTGTTGCCGATGACGGTCATGACCGTCCCCGTCAGCACCGCGAGAATGACGAGTGAGGCGTTGAACTTGCGGCTGTAGATCGTCCCGCGGTGAGAGATGGCGTAGGACAGGAAGATAAAAAAGCCCAGCACGGCGGCAAGGACGATATTGAGCAGAATATCCTCCCATGACATATCGCGGGGTGTGGTAAAAAGGTTCAGGATCTGTTGTCTCATGGTGTTTTCCTCCTATAGCCTCGTCTGACATCCGTTTTGGCGGGCAAGCACATATTTGCTGACAGAAAGCTCCCTGCGATCCACGCTGTTGATCAGCTCGCGAAGATAATCGAGCAGAAAGCCGTTGTACTTGACCTCAAGCACCACGCAGTACGGATCGAGCACGGGGTTCATATTCAGCCGCGGCGAAAAGAGGTCGAAGCAGCTCTCGACGGAAACAATGCGGCTGTCAAAGGTAATGCGTATTTTGTTCTCCTTGGCGATAAATGCCTTGCGGTCATATTCTACGATCGTTTTGGGGCGATAGCACCGGCTGTGCATCAGCGCGTAGCACTCCGCGGCAAAAGACTCCGGATACCGCAGCAGCGGCGCGTAGTCGCCGCGCGTGAGCGTCTGGGCATCCTCCCGTGTCACGCGCAGAGAGCGCTTGAGCTGGCTTGCGCCCTGCTTCTGCTTCATCTCCAGCATGGCGAAGTCTGCCGCCGGATCATAGCAGCGCAGGCGCAGCTTGCGCCGCAGCTCTACGCCCGCCGCCTTCTCGTAATAGTCCGTGTCGTCGATCGTATCAAAATAGAGTGAGCGGATGCGGTAGCCGTGGATGCCGTTATGCGCATCCTCCAGCATGACCTGCGAAAGGCGGCTGCTGATCTGCAGTGCCTCCGGCAGGGAGATCAAAAATTTCTTTTCCTCGCGGAACACGCGATTCACGGCCCTTCACCTCGCTTTGCATAAAAAAATGACCGAGCCCTGTAAAGAGTGCGGTCGGTCGATCATGTGGGGATGCTCCCAGTTAGACACTTGACTTTGCGTCACCGCCTTTTGGCGGTTTTGCCGTATTTTTTGCCTATTATAACGGACGGTTTTCGGCTTGTAAAGACTTTTTTCCAAAAAATGCGCCAAAAAAGTATTTACGAACACAGCTCACGTCTGCACAGGACGGAGAAGCGGTATTGCGAGAGGTCATAATAAGAAGGTTCAGGCTGATCGATCGAGCATGAACTTCCTATTATTCAGAGTAAGTTCTATGTTTACAGGCAACTTCTCCAGGTACTCGAATATCTCCTGACGAATGGTTTTCCTTATATGCTTCAGGTAGTCATGTGTTATCTGACCACCATTTCTATACCACAGAGACTGCATACGCTCGGCCCTTTGGCGTGTCTATGGAAACACTGTTCAAAATTGCGGAGGTACTGGATGTGCCTGTTTCAAAGTTGTTTGAGGTATAAAAAATCGCCCTGTGCTGACCACAAACGTCAGCACAGGGCGATTCATTTATACATTGAATTGGCGAGAACGCCAGCGGAGGAGTTGGAGAACTTACACCCGCTCGGTCTTTATCTGCTTCAAGAAATCGGAGCGAGGAATATAGGGGAGGCAACAACCACAGAACTGTCAAAAGCACATCAGCCGGAAGGATTTTCTGAAAGTCAGAAGATTGCCCGTCATGGCGGCAGTTATGCCGGTCAGGTCCGACAGGATATTGAAAAGGATACCGGGCGTCCGGTCATCACATCGCAGAACGCCGCACAGCTTAATGCCGTAGTCGTTGACATGATAGAAAGCGTAGTGGAAACGGAAGAGCCTGATACCGACGAAACCAAATAAAAAAAGCGTGAGCACAGCCAATCGGACAAACCGAAAAGCCGTACTTCCGTTCCACAATACATAGAAAAGCGTTAGGCGAATATTGCCCAATGCGGATCTCTATGGAAAGGCGTTGCCTTATATTCCACAACCAGAAACAGGAGATGGCGACAATGGATCGGCTGAACCGGGCAAAAGCTAGTTTTTGAGGGCATACCCAAAGAAAAATGAACCCCAAACCACCGAACGCGTTTCCGGCCCATTGCTAATTGCCTGCTAACTATGCGCTCAAAAAGCGATGAAAATTAGCAAAAAAAGACGGCGAATGTTGAGTGGTGAGAAAGCGGGAAAACCAGTGATATCAATGGCTTTCGGGTGGCGTTGACAATCGAAAAAAGGCAAGCGGAATCTACTCCTAAGCGTTAGGCCGCTGGTTCGACTCCAGTCCGGGGGACCAGAGGAAAGCAGAACATCCGATCGGATGTTCTGCTTTCCTCTGGATTTTGCGCCTTTTCGAAAAAATCTCCGGAAAAATCCAAGCCGGGAAGGAGATGGCCTTGCATTTTTGGGAAAGGCATAGTAAAATACTACCAAATAGAGGCAGAGTAGAA
>Ga0129313_1000655_pt1 | contig 26709 bp, 22 predicted proteins | sample O1105metagenome_FD_94436 | JGI IMG/M metagenome (GOLD analysis project Ga0129313, IMG submission 94436) | Orangutan group fecal microbial communities from fecal samples from Wisconsin, USA - O1105 metagenome | ecosystem: Host-associated > Mammals > Digestive system > Large intestine > Fecal...
CTCTCGCCTTGATTGCATATTCCGGTTTCTTCTCAACAAATACGCGCTTTACGCTCATAGTCTCTCCTCCTGGAAAACGGCTTTGTCAGATGGTTTTCATTTTGCCTTAATCATAGCACAGGTTTGTGTGATTAGTAAAGTTAATATATTTAATTTATTTTATTATATACACTTATAAATTATATCTTTGATCATCTACAGAACCTGCCACCACCCCGCTTATTCCGCATGCATGGCAGCTGAAATCCATTTCTGATGCGTTCCACAGCCAGTTCACGCTCTGATCTGAATTTTCAGATCCCAGTGGCAGAACTGTCTCTATACGATAACCTGTTGGCTTAGCTCTGTAAGCTCTGGTTGATCTTGCTCATGCTGAGCGCATCCATGGTCACCTTCATGATCTCCCGGACCTCATCTTCGGTCATCTTCATGCGCTCCGCGAGCTCGGAAAGCTTTGCCTCCCGTCCAAGCTCCTCCGCCATGGATTTCGATACCTCCTGAAGCACATTGACGCGGGCTAACATCTCCTCCTCGATATCCGCTTCCTTCTTCTGATCATTGATGATCTCCTCCATACGGACACGGATCCGGCTCTCCAGAAGTTTTTCAAAACTACCCTCGAACCCTTCATCTGCCAGCATCATGAGCTCCAGACTGGCTTCCTGGATCAGGTCCGCCATCGGAACACCTTTGTTGATGTAATCCTGAACGAAGAACAGGGCGTTCTTTAAGTTGCCCTCGATGAGGCGCTCTCTCGCCGCCTTGTTTCCGTTCCGGATCTCGCCGAGAAGCTTTTCATTCTCCGCCTCACTGCAGGGCGGGATCGCCGCGATCTCTTCCATATATACGCGGTAGATATCCTCCGCGCTTAAATCGTCCTCGGAGTTGTTAAACTCGTCATCGATCTTCGCATTCTCATTTTCATTCTCATATCTTATTTTTTCTGCCATATTTTTCTATGATCCTCTCTGGTAACTGTTCTGTCCCTTCACAATTACCCTCTCTCAACTTATTTTTCATATCATTTTCTCCTGTTTTATTCATTTTAACAGGGTTTCCCAGATCAGCCATCTTTCCGTAATCATACCATATTTTCCACCCGGCTTCCAGACAAAACCACACTTTCTCGTTTTTTCCTCTTTTCAAATCCCGGTTCCTGTGATAAAATAGCCTTGTTTCATTAGGAGGGCTAATAATGGATATTAACTATGAATTATATAAAGTGTTTTATTACGTTGCAAAAACTCTGAGTTTTTCCGAGGCATCGAAATGCCTCTATATTTCCCAGTCAGCCGTCAGCCAGTCTGTGAAGGTTCTGGAGAAAAAACTGGGCCAGACGCTCTTTATCCGAAGCACGAAGCGCGTCCAGCTCACACCGGAAGGTGAGATCTTATTTAAACATATCGAACCTGCAATGAATCTGATCCACAAAGGCGAGACCCAGCTCTTAGAGGCCAACACCCTGAACGGCGGCCAGCTCAGGATCGCCGCCAGCGACACGATCTGCCGCTATTTTCTCGTCCCATATTTAAATAAATTCCATAAACTCTACCCGAACGTTCATATCAAAGTAACGAACTCCACTTCGATCGACTGTGCCCGCATCTTAGAGAACGGACAGGTGGACTTCATTATCACCAACTATCCAAACTCCGGTCTCTTGAACACCCACAGTGTCCGGGCGATCCGGGAATTCCGCGATGTCTTTGTTGCGAGCGCTGAGCATTTTCCGTTGCAGGACAAGACCTTCACCCTCGCCGAGCTTCTCGATTACCCGATCATGATGTTGGACCGCAAGAGTACCACAAGTGAGTTTTTACACTCCATGTTCCAGAAGTCCCATCTCGATCTGGTCCCGGAGATCGAGCTCAGCAGCAATGACCTTTTGATCGATCTGGCCCGCATCGGCCTCGGAATTGCTTTCGTCCCGGATTTCTGTATCCCGAAGGATGAAAAGCAGCTCTTTATCTTAAAGCTTTCCGAGACGCTTCCCGTCCGCCAGCTCGTTGTGGTCCACAACGAAAACCTTCCGGTCTCTCAGGCTGCGAAGCAGTTCATGGATATGTTGTAAGCCGTTCACCGGCCCCGTACATTTCCTGCGCTGTCCCGGCAAACAACTGCCCGGATATCCACCTACCTTCCCCGCGACTCCCAGAAGTCCGAAAGGCACTGCCCCACATTCTTTCTGTTTACCATCTGGAAATGCTCCCATTCGCGTGGGAACAGTTCCAGATATTCTTTTTTCAGGAACCTGTCATCTAAAAGCAGGATGATCCCCTCATCTTCCGTCGTCCGGATCACGCGGCCCGCCGCCTGTAAAACCTTATTCATTCCCGGATACTGATACGCAAAATCAAATCCCGCTTCTTCTTTCTCCTCAAAATATCCCCGGAGGATCTCCTGCTCCACGCAGACCATCGGCAGGCCTGTCCCTACGATCACAGCACCGATGAGCCGTTCTTCCTTCAGATCGATCCCCTCCGAGAACACGCCGCCCATGACGCAGAATGCCACAAGGGAATGATCCCGGGACTTTTCGAATTCTTCTAAAAATTCCTGACGTTCCTGTTCCTTCATGCCCTGTCCCTGAACCAGAAGATCCGCCGGAAAGTCCATGTCCTCCAGAGCATATTCCACCTGCTCCATATACTGATACGACGGGAAAAATACCATGTAGTTGCCGTTCTTTGAGCGCACCACCTCACGGATATACTCCGCAACTTTCCGGTATTCGCCTTCATTTCTTCTGGAATAGCGGCTGCTGACGTCCGTTGCCACCATAAGGAGACGTTTTTTCTCCTCGAACGGCGAGTTCGCATAGACCGCATAGTCATCCTCATTTCCGGAGAGCAGCGTCTTGTAGTACCGGATCGGCAGCATCGTTGCCGAAAACAGGATCGTGCTGTTTCCCTGCGCCATGCAGAGGGAGAGGTTCGCCGACGGATCCACACAGAAAAGCCTTATTTTAAAGGAAGAGACACCCACATTCTCCGCATAGATCCGGTAATGGTCGTCCAAAAGTTCGTACACATTCAAAAAATCACGGAGACCAAAGTAAAAGTCAAGGACCGTATCCCGCCCCTCAAACTCCGGAAAGTCTTCCAGAAATGTTTCCAGATCAGAGAATACCGCCATCGCAGGCGCCGCAACAGACGTAACCTCCGAAAGCAGCTGCCACGTCTCGCACTCCCGTTTCAGTTCCAGCATGGCCCGGCTGCATCTTTCCAGATCCCGCTCCAGGCGTGGTGCTTTGTTCTTTATAAGACGCTTTACGGTCAGGATATCTTCTTTCTTCAGCTCGGCGCTGTACATCTCTCGCGCTCTGGCCACCAGATTGTGGGCCTCATCCACGAGAAAGAGGTAATCGCCCTTCTGCCCATCTGCAAAGTACCGTTTCAGCCGCACATTCGGGTCGAATACATAATTGTAGTCACAGATGATCCCGTCGGTCCAGCTGGAAATATCAAGGCAGTACTCAAAAGGACAGACCTTATATTTTTCCGCGTACTGGAGGATCTTCTCTCGGGTCATCTCCTGTTCCAGGTGAAGAATGTCAAACACAGCTTCGTTGACCCGGTCGAAATGCCCCTTTGCATAGGGACACGCGTCCGGGTTGCACTCGCACTCGTCCATGGGACAAAGCTTCTCCTTCGCCGTGATCGTCACGGACGTAAAGATCAGACCATGGTCCCTCAGAATCCGGAATGCCTCCTCCGCCACGGTCCTCGTCACAGTCTTTGCGGTGAGATAAAAAAGCTTATCACCCTTTCCTTCCCCGATGGCCCGAATCGCAGGGAACACCGTGGAGAGCGTTTTTCCGATTCCCGTGGGCGCCTGAATGAACAAACGTTTTTTCCGGCTTACTGTCCGGTAGACAGCCACTACAAGATCCCGCTGCCCGGCACGGTACGGAAACGGAAATTCCAGCTGCCGGATCGACGCATCACGGGTCAGTTCATGATGGCAAAGATATCTCGCCCATTTAAAATACTCGTGAGCAACACCGGAAAACCAGATTTCCAGTTCTTCCCTCGAACGGTCCGTCTGAAACCGTTTGATCTCCTCCGTCTCAAGGTTGCAGTAGGTCATCTGAAGACGGATCCCGTCAAGATCCTTTTCACAGCAGTAGAAATATCCGTAACACATCGCCTGGGCGAGATGTATTTCGATGGGGGATTCCAGCCTCGAAACATCCGTGTACATGCCTTTGATCTCATCGATCACGGAAATATCGTTTTCCTTAAAGATCCCGTCGGCACGTCCCTCCACGAGCAGCGTGATCTCCTGCTCCTCATCCCGGACCTCATGTTTTAAAGGCACCTCCGCACGGTACCCGGACCCCATCCGCTTCTGGATCTTTCTGTGGATCCGCCCGCCTGCCAGCATCGCATCCTTCTGGGCACTTGCCGACCTGCGGTTATCGATGTCCCCAGAGCGCAGCACAAACTCCACAAGATTCCGGACTGAAATACGGATCTCTTTTCTGTTATCTTCGTTCATGGCGCACTCCTTTCCTGCGGGAACTCAAACATGCGTTCTTTTCACGCATTGCCTGTTCTATCTTCTGGTCCCGCTGATTCCTTATCGCTCACGCAAGTATAGCATTTTTCATGTTCCCTGTAAAGCGGCGCATCCTCTGCGCCCCGCACGGTCGTTTGCGACAATCTACATCTTCGCGCGAGCGCGCATCATTGGCGCCTTAGTGCCTTTTGTGTAATAGGGAATTTCCTATTACACAAAAAAAGCAGCCTGCCATATTCTTCATACAGCCGCTGCCTCTCTTTATCCTTATATATATTCTTACGCTACTGCGTGCATCGGATTCTTTCTCTCAAGAAACTCCTCAAACAGTGCGTTCTCGCCGTCAAACTCAACGGTGAGGATCTTTGTCAGATCAAGGCTCAGCACTCCGAGAAGGGACTTCGCATCAATGATCATGCGGTTATAAAACACATTTACATCAAAATCACAGCCGCCTGCAATCCTGACGAACTCCTTTGCCTCGTCTGCGGATACAAATTTTACTTTCTTCTGTTTCATCATGACTCTCAAACTCCTTTTTTGTTAAACCCTCAGATGTCAAATACCCTCTACCTTTTTGCGAATCGTAACCCTACGTAAACCTTCACATTTACGATTCTACATTTATACCATATCCAAATTCGAGCGTCAATCGACAATTATCACCATCTTTTCGTATAATTTATGACATTTTTTGTCATTTATCACAGAAATACACAGAATGTTGTCTGATGTTTCCGCTATCTTTGCGCGCTTACATGGAAAGAAATGGCAGTATGTCCGACAACTTCTGTTTTTCCGAATTGGCAGCAAAAAGCCGAATGCAAGGCGGCTGCCTGTTCCGGCATTCCTGCTCGATGCATTCGGCGATTCTTTGATCTTACATTAAAATATATTTCAGGACGAAGAGCACTGCAAGGATATACATAACCGGAGTGATCTTCTCCTTCTTTCCTGCGAACAGGTTCATAACAACATAGGAGATCACTCCCATGGAGATACCTTCAGAAATACTGTAGAAGAACGGCATTGCGATGATGCAGAGGAATGCCGGAAGTCCTTCTGCCGGATCCTTAAAGTCGATCTCAGATACCGCACCGATCATATAGAAGCCTACGGTGATCAGAGCCGGAGCCGTCGCGAAGGACGGGATCGCAAGAAAGATCGGGGACAAAAGTAAGGATAACAGGAACAGGACTGCTGTCGTCAAGGAAGTAAGACCTGTTCTTCCGCCCTCTGTAACGCCGGAAGCACTCTCAACGAATGTCGTTACTGTGGATGTACCAAGGCAGGCACCGCAGGTAGTTCCCACCGCGTCCGCAAGGAGCGCGCCCTTGATTCTCGGAAGCTTTCCGTCAGCATCCAGCATATCAGCCTTCGCGGATACACCGATCAGGGTTCCAAGCGTATCGAAAAGGTCAACGAACAGGAACGCAAATACAATGACAATAAACTCAAGCATCGGAACACCCTTTAAGCTGAACTTAAAGAGGATCGGGGACAGGCTCGGGATCGAGATTCCATTGGAAAAATCCGGAAGCAGATTATAGAAGCCAAGGTCCGGATTCGGAACATAGATCCCTGCAAACTGACAGATGATTCCAAGGATCCAGGTGATCAGGATGCCCCAGAGGATGTTTCCTTTTACATTCTTCACGATCAGGATTCCTGTGATCAGGACTCCGAAGATCGCAAGGAGTACGGTGATCCCCGCGTCGCTCATGGACGCTGTGAGACCGTCAGCGAGAGTTCCGTTGTAGCCATCAACAGAGAACAGGCCTACAAGTGTTGCTCCGCCGATCACGATCTTCGCATTCTGAAGACCAAGGAATGTGATGAAAAGACCGATTCCAACGCTGACCGCTTTCTTTAAGTTAAACGGGATCGCGTTGAAGATCGCCTCTCTGATGTTGAAGCAGGACAGGATGATAAAGATGATACCTTCCACGAGAACTGCTGCAAGAGCAACTTCCCAGGAATAGCCCATACCGAGAACGACCGTGTATGCAAAGTACGCGTTCAGACCCATTCCAGGTGCCAGAGCGAACGGGTAGTTCGCGAACAAAGCCATACAGAGTGTTCCGATAAAGGATGCCACCGCTGTCGCTGTGAAGACCGCTCCGTGGTCCATTCCGGCTGCCGCCAGAATGTTCGGGTTTACCGCCAGAATGTACGCCATCGTCATAAACGATGTCACACCGGCCATGATCTCGGTCTTAACAGTTGTGTTGTTTTCCTTGAGATGGAAAATTTTTTCGAGACTCATTTGTTTCCCTCCAATTTGATTTATCAGTTTTTGTTATAAAACCTCCACGATTTATTATACTTGGAATGGATGGAAAAGGCAAGGGAAAGACATCATTCTGGTATTTTTACGGTATTTATCTGCTTTTCAGCTCCCGCTTCAAAAAGGCCAGCAGATTCATCTTAGCGCGCTCTTCCGTATCCTTCCGTCTCGTCTTCACCTTCTTTACGACCTTCCCCTCCTGATCGCGGTGGATATGGTAGACGATCCGCAGATACTCTCCGACCTCTTCCCAGGCCTCGCGGCTCTCCGGGATCAGATCGAGTCCCATCTGGAAGACGTGGAACATGCCGTCATAGACGGAACAGCGGACCTTTACGCCCTCTTCCCGTGCCTTCTTTGCAGCGGCTCTCGTATCGTCCAAAAGGACCTCGTAGGCGCCAACCTGCATCAGCATCGGCGGGAATCCCTCAAAGTTTCCGAACAACGGTGATAGATACGGGTCTTTCTTATCCGCGTCCCCGATATAGCTGCACTGGTAGAGCATATTTTCTTTCGAATTTCCGAACAGGGGATCGATGGTATAATTCTCTTCGTAGGACGCACCACTGAGAGTCACATCCGTCCACGGGGACATGGTGATGATGCCCGCCGGGAGCGGAAGGGCGTGGTCCTTCGCGTAGAGGCAGAGTGCCAGAGCAAGTCCGCCGCCTGCGGAGTCTCCCGCCACAACGATCCTTGACGGATCGTATTTCTTTTCATTTAAAAGCCATTTGTAGGCATACACAGCGTCCTCTAAAGCCGCCGGAAACGGATGCTCCGGCGCGACACGGTAATCCGGGGTAAGGACATCCGCGCCGAGACCCAACTCTGAGTATTTCACTGCAAACCGACGATAAATGTTCTTCATCGGTCCGATATACCCGCCGCCGTGGAGCTGCAGGATCACCCGACCGGTGACTGCCTGCTTCGGCTTTAGGTATTCCATCACAAATTTTTCTGTTGGAATCAGTTCATATATATAGTCATTCGGGCATCGCCAGGCCGGTTCCACCGGATTTTTTCGGAATTCTCCCGTCTGGATCGGCTTTTTTAATGATGTCTCCATGACATCTCTCATCATGTCCCGGGTCAGATTCCCGATCATGCTGACTTCTTTCCGACTCATAGTTCATCTCCTTTTTCTGTCTTATTGCCTGTCTATCACAAAACATGCCAAAACTTTTATTAAATAAAATGCCGGCGTTTTTCAAATACTCATGACCACGGTAGCACAAAACCGACGTCCTATATGCTGTATAAGGGCGTCGGTTCTGCAAACAAGCACATGGTACGCTTAGCATACCACAAGCTTTCTCAATATTCAATTCACAACTGTACTAAAACAATAATATTGGCATCCTCACAGAAGGTTATGAACGGCTTCAATTTTAAAGCTTTTGCGCGCAATACCGGATAAAATTTATCGGTTCATTATCTTCATGGCACGCATATGCATATATTTTTTCAGTATGGCGCACAGTATCGCTTTCCCCAACTGTCACAGTAAATCCGTGCTGTTCCAAATTAGTCTTATATGTGTCAAAACGGTGGAACTGTGAAGAACTCTGGGGATATTTCTGCCTCACATTCTGCCTGGACCGTGGACAATGGGTCAGATCCATATATGCCCCGATAACGGTGCAGTCCTCCCTCAAATATTGGAAATAATCCTTAACCAGAGTATTTTCATGATACAGCTGCCACTCATTATTACTGAAAAAGTCAATCACAACATCAATACAGTTTCTGCGCACAGGTATATCGCTCTCAGAATCCGCAATGTAAAGAATATTCATTCCCAGATTCTGCTGTTCGATCAACCGTTTATACATAGAAAGTGTCTCTATGTATTTATCCGTCAAAATGTACAGACAATTCTTAGGCAGATGTGCGAAGAAATTATACAGAAAAAAATGACCATTGATTGTTCCTTCCATAACCGCTTTTCCGTTCAATGACATTGTCTGCAGACTTTGGTAAATATAATTCCTGTCCCGCTGATATGTCCGAAGCATCTGACCGCTTATGGACTTATTTAATCCTCTGTCTACGTTCGGGGAATCATATGGCAACGTGTATCTGTTTCCAGTTTTGATAATACCATTTTCAATTTCGGCATGATAGCCGCATGTATCGCATGTCAAATGTCCACTGACAATATATTTTCCAAATATTTTAACGGCATCGAGAGAAAATCCGGCTCCGCAATGGGGACACGCCAGATACTCAACTGCGTTTAACGGAACTCCCGTTGTCTCCGGTACAGAGGAAACTGAAAGTTGATTCAGATATTGGAGCTTTTCAGAGACCATTTCGATTGCATTCTGTAACTCACTCTTCTCTGCCAACAATCTCCGTTTCTTTTCACTCAGGATCGTTCGCCACTGCTCTACTACCGATGGCTCTATTCCCATGGATGTACGCCGTATCCGAATCATTGTTTCGATCTCCTTGATCGAAAACTTCATCTTTTTTAGGCTGATGATATAATTCAGATCCGCCTCATCTTCCGACTGAAAAACATACTGCCCATTCTTTTGTTTTGGGCAGAGCAGTCCTCGGGAAATATAATACCGAATCGTATCCATCGGAATATCCATTTTCTTCGAAAGCTGCCCGATCTTCATAGTTTTCCTCCAAGTACACATCTAAATACGCGCTATACGGAAAAGTATACTATAAGATCTGATAATTAACAATAACCGATCGCAATTGCAAAAGAAATTGTTACTGCTGCAATTACAAGCATAACAATAATCAGTGGGAGAATAAATTTTTCCCATTTTGCAAACGGAACATGTCCAAAACTAAGTGCAAATAACATTAAGCCACCAATCGGTGTACATAAATTAGTAATTCCATCGCCAAGCTGATATGCCAGAATCGCAACCTGAGACTCAATTCCTACTACCTGTGCAATCGGAAGAATGATTGGCATTACAATCAGTGCTTTTCCAGAAGCACTTGGAATAAGCATATTGATAAGCGCAATTACCACCAGTATACCAATCGCGGAAGCAAATGTCGGAAGTCCTGAAATCGGTTTTGAAAGATAATAGACAATCGTGTCAAGCACAGACGCATTCTGCAGGAGGTAAGCAACACCGTAAGCCGCCCCCATCATAATTGCAGCACCTGTCATTCCAGATGCCCCCTTGACAAAAGTATCAGCAATATCATTTACATCTGCCCCACTTATGATTCCTGCCAGAATAGCAAGAATAATAAATACTGCACCAAGCTGCACAAAGGACCAGCCCCAGTTAAGAGATCCATACAAGTAAAAACCAATACCAACAACTAAAGAGAGGAGGATTACTGCATGTCTTGCGGTAAATGGCAAAGTTTCAAATTCTGACGTTTTGAAGGCAATATCAGAAACATCCACACCATGGACAAGACTTTTTTCCGGATTTTCCTTGATCCTTTTTGCATAGCGAAGAATATACAGAAGACAGATTAATGGCATGATTGCGAATATTACAATGCGAAGCCAAATACCGGAATACATTGGAAGACCTGCAAGAGTTTGTGAAACACCAACCGTGAACGGATTCATTGGACCGCATGAGAAACCGGATATCGCACCGATAAGAGCCACACCAACGCCAACAATGGGATCATATCCCAAACCAATTGCAATAGAAATCGCAAGCGGAATAAACGGAAAGGATCCTTCAATAAATCCCAGGAATCCCCCAAGAAGCGCAAACATATAAAATAAAAAAACAAGAATCCAGTTTCCCCTTTGATATCCCATCTTCTTAATAACTCTGGAAATTCCAATATTAATGGCCCCTGATTCCTGGATACATGCCATTGCGCCTCCGATCAAAAACATCCCCACAATCATTTGCGTCGCATTTGCCATACCGGATGGAATAGCAAGGAACACATCAAAAATATTAAGTTTCTGTGATTCTGTAAGGTGAAAGCTGTCTGCTACTACAGCCATTCTTCCGTTAATCTCTGTACGCTCATATGCACCCGCCGGAACGATCTGGCACAGTATAAACGCACCTACAATAATACAAAACAGCAGTACGATCGAATTTAATTCTTTCTTTTTTTTACCTTTCATGTGTATTTCCCCTCTTATTTATTTAACTCTCGAAGCAGCACGATTGCATTATTGATATGAACTTTCGTGCCAATAATAAGTGCATTCAGATTCATTTCAAATGAAGGATTATGTAAAAAGCATTTTTTATCCGGAACACCAACTCCAAGCCTCATGAATGCTCCTGGAACTTTCGCCAGATATGCGCCCCCGTCTTCGGAAGCCATGTCTGGAGCATCCTTAAGAATCGCATGTTCCGCTCCCAACAGTTCCACACAGCCCCGATAAACAATACTGGAGATTCTTTCACTATTGACGCAGGGACCATATCCTTTTAAATTATCAACTCGGGCAGTGCATCTGCCAGCCTTTGCTGTATCTTCCACCAACTGCATGATTCTCGCTCTCAGGGTGTCCCTAACTTCTTCATTGAATGTTCGGAATCCCCCAGTTAAAATAACTTCATTTGCAACAGCATTCCATACCGAATTAGGCGTTTCCAATGTTCCGATTGAAATAACGCATGTCTCCTGTGCTTTCACTTCACGCGCTGGTAAAAGATGGATTGCATTTACAATCTGGCAGGCAACTGGAACTGGATCAATCGCAAGATAAGGAAACGCCCCATGACCACCATGTCCGGTTACTGTGATCTTGAAATAATCACTTGACGCACAGGCATTTTTTATAGGAATTTCGATGCATCCTGTCGGAATACTTGGGTTCACATGGATAATGAGACATGCGCTCACATCATCCAGTGCTCCTTCCTGGATCATGTATCCTGCACCGCCAACACCCTCATAACCGCTTTTTCTCACAGTCTCTTCCATGGAAGGATCGGTCCCCTCCTCCGCAGGCTGAAACAGGAATTTAATTTTACCAGTGAATTGTTCCTTATGTTCACTCAGAATCTTTGCAGCTCCCAATAACATGGCAACATGCGCATCGTGCCCACATGCATGCATATATCCCCTGTTTTCCGATTTATAGTCGAGTGAAGTCGCTTCCTCAATCGGAAGGCAGTCCATGTCGGCACGGATCATAATCGTCTTTCCTGGACGTCCAGAGTCCAATGTGCCAATGACACCTGTTAACGCTACATTCTTCCGGACCTCCAGGCCAAGACCTTCCAGGTATTCCGCGACCAGACCAGATGTCCTGTTCTCTTTATATCCCGGCTCAGGATGCCTATGGATGTCCTTGTATATTTCGACTAATTCTTTCTCTAACTGTTTTTCATCAAAAGCTATCAAACTTTCTCCCCCTCTCCACTACATGTATCAATAAGCGCTTTCGCGATTTTGAGCTGATCCGCGTCATCGTACATCATTTCCGGATGCCATTGGACTGCAAAGAAGAAATCTTTGTCTTTGGCATGCATTGCTTCGATTACGCCGTCATCCGATACCGCATCCGATACAAAGTCCGGCGCGAGAATCTTAACAGCCTGGTGATGGAAAGAATTCACCTGCATGAAAGGACGTTCTACGATCTTTTCTAATAAACTGTTTTTATTTACAGCCACAAGATGGACCGGCTTATTTCTTTCATTTTCAGCAAACATATGGCTATGCTTGGTAACATCCGCCAAGTTCTGATAGTTTTTTCCACCAAGACACGCATTGATTATCTGCATGCCACGGCAGATTCCAAGCATCGGACGATCATTATCATAGGCATATCGAACCAATGCCGCCTCATATATATCCCGGAGAGTATCTGTTTTACCACATATAGGACTCTTCTCCTCACCATAAAGAGTAGGATCAATATCAAATCCTCCTGTTATAAGAAACGCATCCAGCTGGCTCCATAATTTCTGGACTTCTGATAAATGTTCTGTGAGCGGCAGCACTACAGGAATCCCCCCCGCTTTTTCAATCATTCGGATATAATCCTCCGCCAGCCCCTGAAATCTCTGATCTTTCGCACTTACGCCAGCCTTTTGGAGCCACAAAGATTCGTATATTGTGTTTGGCGTTATACCCACTTTAACCATTTCGACATTCCCCGCTTTCCTTATTTTTTGCTTTTATTTCTTTCGACAATAAGATGAATTTTTCTTCATCTCTATACCTGCATTTTAAACCTCAAAGTTAAATCAACGTCAAGTGCCATTCTTCCTCATTTTTCTTAAAACCTGGAGTATACTTCAGGTTTTAAGAGTTCTTTCTACGAGATCCGACATCAACAGCTTTCTTTTTGCTGTATAGCAGCACGAATCCCCTGCCAATTCATAAGGACGGGCAGGGGATTCGTGCTGCTGTTAAAACAGTCCGTTATATAGTTATCTGTCAATTATTATTTTTACAATATCTAAAAAACTTAATTTCACGTCATTTTAAACATGAAACCGCCGACGCAGTTCCCGTTTCACGCTTCGATCCCCCAAAAGGATCGTAAGCACCAGCGCGCTCACCGAGATCACCACCGACAGCACCGTAAGCAGCGGATGCTCTGTCCACCCGATCTTCCAGAATACTAACGGCACAAAACTTAAAAACGTGATCGCAATCTGGTACATGAAATAGCATTGCCAGTTCATGCGGTTTACAAGCATCATAAGTAAAATTGCCGCCACCTCAAACAGTACCACACAGGGGATCGCATAATTCACAGACCAGCCGTGCAGTCCCGTCATCACATCGATCAAAAGCAATATCGCCTGAATTCCCAGGCACTGGCGCACCAGGATCCCGGACATGCTGGCGTGGCGCATGACGGAAAACCGCAGCGTCATCGCCACATAGGCCGCCGCTCCCCAAGTGAGGAACGCCCATTTGAACGGAACCTGCCGGTAAGTGGCGAGATTCACGATTCCCGCCAGAACCGAGACGACAGCCAGGGATATATAGAAGAACCGGACCGCCTTCTTTACCTTATTCTTATCCCCGCCGATCACCGGATACCGCCCTTTGTCATGTTCCCGGTCGGAAATTCCATTGCTCTCAAGTTCCACAGGGATCCTCTGTCCTTCGAGAAAATGGAAGAAATACTCCGGCAGACGGTTCTCCGCCATGGCGCTGGCAAATGAGAGACAGAGTTTTCCATCGTAGGCCACCGCCCCGCACTTCATTCTCTGTTTCGGAGACGCGCCCACGAGGACCTGGAATGTCTCCACCTGGTCCCGCAGTTCCTCCCGGACATCCATCTGCCCGATATTTGAGAACGTCATCGTATGGGCGCGGGTGCTGTGCAGAAAGATCATCTGCATCGCCAGGTGCTTTACAAACAGCGGGATCGCCCGCACATACCATTTTTTCTCATTCCCCACATTGTAGGAGATCGTCTCCTCCAGGCGCTCCTTCACGATCTGTTCGTCCATCTGGCGGCTCACCGCCTCCAGAACCTCTGAAAAGCTTTCCGGTGCCCGCCGCTCCGACCAGGAGATATTGATGACCGCAAAGAAATTTGCCAGTGTCTCCGACTCGAAGAAACTTCGCAGATTCACCGGAAGGTTTAACGCCGCCGGGCGCTTCATCTCTTTTCCGTCCGTCTCTGTCTGGATGATGGACCATAAAAGGGCTGCCGCCAGGTATTTTGTGATGCTGACTCCCGCCTCTTTGCTGCGTTTCTTGAGATCGTCCACCCGGAACGTCCCGTGTAGCACCGCCATCTGGTCAAAGGGGAGAAATTCCCCGCTCACCTGGATCGCAGGGCGGCTCTCGTAGTGCCTGTGGGGCAGCTTTCTATAATAGCGGAGATAATCGTCCGCCCTCATCGGGGAGAACTCCCGCTCTTTGACCTCCGTCGGAAGTCCGTTCTTTAATTCCAGATAATGTTCTGTCAGCCGCGAGACAAAGCCCACTGCTCCCAGGCCGTCCGTCAGACCATGGAACACCTCGAAGTTGATGCGGCAGCCATAGTAACTCACGCGGAACGGGAACCGCTCGCCCCGGTGGGGATCAATAAAGCGGCAGGGCGCGTTCTGCTCCTCCTCCACCACCGGATCCCGGTTGTTCGTCTCAAAATAGTACCAGAAAAAGCCTTTTCTGAGTTTCACACGGAAGTTTTCAAATTCCGGAAGCGTCAAAAGAAGCGCCCTGTGCAGAAGCTCCGGCTCCACCGGCTCCTTTAAGACCGCCGCGATCCGGAACACACTGCTAAGGTCTTCCCCGGACACCGCCGCAAAGAGCTTCGCCGTGTTGTCCAGACGCCGCCATGCGGCACCTTGGATGCGCAGGCGTTTTTTCGTAATTCTGTCTGATATTTTTGTCATGAAGCTCTCACGCCTCTTTCCTTCCAATCGTCATTTTCACCCATTATAGCACACTCCACAGCTCATACTCAATTATAAAAAAAGAATTTTCAAATTAGTGTTGACAATTGAAACATTTCATGCTATTATAATGAAGCATTAAGAAATGCGGCAAACAAATAGGGGAATAGTTCAATGGTAGAGCAGCGGTCTCCAAAACCGTAGATGGGGGTTCGAGCCCCTCTTCCCCTGCTTCTTCGAAGACTTAAAACGATATGTTTTAGGTCTTTTTTGTTGTTCTAAATATTTAAGGCGGTGCTCACAACCTCACATTGAACACCGCCTTAATCCGTATTTTATCCACAATTTTTAATCCATGCGGCTCCTGATACCCAGGACTTTCGTATCTGCACCCACCGGATCAAATCAACTGTATCGCCTCTCTCACATTCTCCACCCCGATCAGTCTGATCCGCTTCTCATCTTTCAGCTTCTCCAGATTCGATTTCGGCAGCAGGCAGCTCGTGAAGCCCATCTTAATGGCCTCGGACACTCTCTGGGCGGCCTGGGAGACGCCTCTTACTTCGCCGGAGAGGCCTACTTCCCCGAAGATCAGCATTCCAGGGTCAACTTCCCGGTTTTTGAAGCTGGACACAAGTGCCATCACCACCGCGAGATCCAGCGCAGGTTCATTCATCTTCATTCCGCCCGCGATATTCACATAGGCATCATACCGGCTCATGGCAAAGCCGCAGCGTTTCTCAAGGATCGCAAGCAAAATATTGATCCGGTTATAATCCACTCCGTTTGCCGTCCGTCTCGCCATACCGAAATTTGTCGCGGTCACGAGCGCCTGAACCTCCAGAAGGATCGGTCTTGTTCCCTCCAGGGAGCAGGCAACAACCGCTCCCGACGCCTCCTTCGGACGTCCGGAGATCAGCATCTCCGACGGATTCAACACCTCAGAGAGTCCCTTCTCTTCCATCTCAAACACGCCGATCTCATTCGTGGATCCAAAACGGTTTTTCACCGCCCTGAGGACCCGGTATGCGTCGTTTCGGTCACCTTCAAAATAAAGGACCGTGTCCACCATATGTTCCAGCACGCGGGGACCTGCCACCACGCCTTCTTTCGTCACATGACCGACGATAAAGATCGTGATCCCGTATCCCTTCGCGATCTGCATCAGGAGGTTCGTGGACTCCCGGACCTGGCTCACGCTGCCCGGCGCGGAGGAGATATCTTCCCGGAACATGGTCTGGATCGAGTCGATGATCACAACGTCCGGTTTTGCCCGCTCGATGGCGCCGTGGATCGTGTCGAGGTTCGTCTCACATAAGAACAGAAGATCTCCTTTGATCTCCCCGATGCGGTTTGCGCGCATTTTGATCTGCTTTAAGGATTCCTCACCGGAAATATAGAGGACCCGTTTTCCCGCCCCCGCGAGATTCCTGCAGACCTGTAAGAGCAGCGTCGACTTTCCGATTCCCGGATCGCCGCCGACTAACACAAGGCTTCCCTTCACGATCCCGCTTCCGAGGACACGGTCAAGCTCCCCAAAGCCCGTGGGCGTCCTGTCCTGCTCATCGAGAGAGATTTCTGAGATATGGACCGGGACCGCCGTCTTTCCGGCTCCCGCCACGGCGATCTGCCCCGCCGGTGCCTTCTTCGTCTGGGCTACCGGCTCCTCCACAAATGTATTCCATTCCTTACACACCGGACACTGTCCGAGCCATTTTGCGGACTCATAGCCGCACTCTTTACAGAAAAAAGCTGTACTTCTTGCTTTTGCCACGATTTTCTCCCCGTTTTCCGCACACCGTGCTTTTTGTCCTGCCGAAAAATCCCGTCAAACCGGAAGCGCTCCGAAGTTCATTCCCCCGGAGCGCCTAAAATACTGCCGTACACGTTCTGTCCCAACAGTAATTTTCAATTTTCATAATTACTTACGAACAATCTTAACTTCTACTTCTCTGCCTTCATTGAGCTCAACAGAAAGGCTGAGCTTGCCGCTCATATTGGTCTTCATTCCGCCGACGCCAACACCGTCCTCGTAGATCTCGTACTCACAGTCATCCTCCAGCTGTACCGTAATCTGGGCATCCTCAAATCCCTCAACCTTGAAGGTAACCGTTGTATCGGTAACTGCGAAGTCTTTAACTGCAGTTCCCGGAACGGACTCATAAACGAACATTCCGTTTCTCTCCAACTTTGTGATTTCCTTAAATGTCTTAACTTTATAAAGATCACCTTCGTGCTCGAAGTCTTCTACTTTGGATTTTGCTGCAAGGCTATAATTTCCGAAACTTAAAGTTCCGTTTGCCTCTGTGCGGATCAGTTCGTTGATTACTGACATAATGCTTACTCTCCTTTTGTGTGTTTCAACAAGGATTTGAATTTCCCTATTGCTGTTGTAATAGGTAACGGTCACAGGCAATCGTCCCTTCTAACCGTTACGTCGTGCCTATGATTTTACCACACTGGCGGAAGTTTTTCCAGCAGTTTGTGGATGTCTTGCCGAAAATTTCAGTTCTCCGTCCTTGCAGGTGATCTTCACAGAATCGCCTTCCCGCACTTTTCCTTCCAGGACCAGCTCCGCGAGTTTATCCTCGATGAGGTTCTGGATCGTGCGCTTCAACGGTCTCGCGCCGTATTTCTCGTCGTATCCCTTTTCCACAAGGTATTCCTTCACGTCATCCCCGGCATTTAAGCGGATGGACATCTGATTCTTTGTCCGCTTTGCGAGGACATTCAGGAGGATCGTCACGATTTCCTTCATGTGGTCCTTCGTCAGCGGATGGAACACGATCGTATCGTCGATACGGTTCAAAAACTCCGGTTTGAACATCCGTTTCACTTCGTCCATGACGCCGGTCTTCATTCTCTGGTAGCGGACTTTCTCATCATCCTGGGACATGAAACCGAGCTGCTTCGGCGCAATGATATTCTCAGCCCCGGCGTTGGAGGTCATAATGATAACAGTATTCTTGAAGTCGATCTTATGACCCTGAGAATCCGTGATATGACCGTCATCCAGCACCTGTAAAAGAATATTGAAGACATCCGGGTGGGCTTTCTCCACCTCATCAAAAAGGATCACGGAATATGGATTTCTGCGGACCTTTTCACTCAACTGTCCGCCTCCCTCATATCCCACATATCCTGGCGGGGAACCAATCATCTTGGAAACGCTGTGCTTCTCCATATACTCCGACATATCTACACGGATCAGGGCATTCTCCGTACCGAACATGGCTTCCGCAAGGGCTTTGCAGAGTTCCGTCTTTCCAACACCGGTTGGTCCCAGAAACAGGAAAGAACCGATAGGACGCTTTGGATCTTTCAGACCGACTCTTCCACGGCGGATCGCCTTTGCGACAGCGACCACTGCCTCGTCCTGTCCAACCACGCGCTCATGAAGGATGGATTCCAGTTTTAACAGGCGTTCTGTCTCACCCTCCGCCAGCTTGCTCACCGGGATCTTTGTCCATCCGGAGATCACGTCCGCAATGTCATTCTCATCCACCGTCAGCTCTCTGCTCTCCTTCTCGCTCTCCCATTTTTCCTTCAGTTTGCGGATCTTCTCGCGCTTTGATGTCTGCTTCTTTTTGATCTCCCCGGCGAGCTCATATGCCTCGTCGCGGATTGCATCCTCTTTTTCTTTCTCAAGTTTTTTGATCTCTTCCTCAAGGGTCTTGATTCCCTTCGGTTCCACATAGACTGTGAGTCTCGTCTTGGAAGCCGCCTCATCCACGACATCGATGGCCTTGTCCGGCAGGAACCGGTCATTGATATAGCGGGCAGAAAGACGCACCGCTGCCTTTAAAGCCTCGTCCGTGATCTTCACGTGATGATGCTCCTCATATTTCGGACGCAGCCCCTTTAAGATCCAAAACGCCTCGTCCTCCGTCGGTTCCTCCACAGTCACCGGCTGAAACCGACGCTCTAAGGCTGCGTCTTTTTCAATGTATTTCCGGTACTCATCGAGCGTCGTAGCGCCGATGAGCTGGATCTCACCGCGGGCCAGCGACGGTTTTAAGATGTTGGACGCGTCCAGCGCCCCTTCTGCTCCGCCTGCGCCGATGATCGTATGGATCTCGTCGATAAACAGCAGGACATTTTCCGCCTCTGTCACCTCGCTGATCACGTTTTTGATTCGCTCCTCGAACTCACCGCGGTACTTGGATCCCGCAACCATGCCGGAGAGATCCAGAACCACCACGCGTTTTCCGCGGATCGTATCCGGAACGTCACCGGAAGCAATGAGCTGGGCGAGGCCTTCGATCACAGCTGTTTTTCCCACACCCGGTTCTCCGATGAGACACGGGTTATTTTTTGTTCTTCTGCTCAGGATCTGGATCACGCGGCGGATCTCTTTTTCCCTGCCGATGACCGGATCCAGTTTTCCCTCTTTCGCGAGGACTGTGAGATCACGACTGTAAGCATCCAGTGTCGGGGTGGCACTCTGTCCGCCCCGTGTCTGGCGTCCCTGCGCCAGATCTTCTTTCCCGGCATTTCCATCTTCACCCATCGCAGACAAAAGATCAATGTAGACCTTCTGGATGTTGATATTCAGCGTATTTAACAGGCGGACCGCCACACAGTCCGATTCCTTCAACAATGCCATCAGAATATGTTCCGTGCCGATAAGCGGCGCATGGAACCGGACAGCCTCTTTATAGCTGTTTTCCAGCACATGCCGTGCGCTGGGAGTATAGCCGTCCCGCTCTTTGATCGTTGTGTTCTGATTGGAAGAGACAAGCTGCTCCACCAGAGCCATCAGTCTGTCAAGTTTTACCTCATTTGCCTCGAGGACCATGGCCGCGGTGCCGCTCCCCTCATCGATGAGCCCGACCAGAATGTGCTCGGTTCCGATCACAGGGGAACCCATATCCTCTGCCGCCTCACCGGCAAGTACAAGCGCCTCCTGGGCTTTTTCTGTATATTGTGCCATCTGTTCTTATTTCCTCCTGAACTCAATTTTCCATCTCAAGGATCTCCGGGAGACGTCTTCTCAAAAACTCTGCCCGGGCCGCGTCCAGTTCATCCTTATCAAGCGGATGATCCGAAAGACTCAAAAGATTCGCCGGTTGAATTCCCAGCATCAGACCATAGATGGAGCACGGCTCCTTCACCGTCAGAATCCCATCCGTGATTCCCGTCATGATCTGGGACAGAAACTCCATTCCATCTTTCCTCGTAAGGCGTCTCGCGTATTTTAAGACGCCGTAAGATTTATAACATTCATCAGCCGCCTGAACCGGCTTTCTCCGGCTGTATTCTTTTCGCATCCGGCGCTCCTGAACATCCAGTTCCAGAGCTGCCTTTTTCACGATGTCGATGATCTCCCGCTCTGTCTGCCCCAGAGTTTTCTGATTTGAGATCTGGTACAGGGAACCGAAATTTTCCGCACCCTCACCGTATACGCCCCGGACCTGAGTCCCGAAACGGCCCATATCCGCCACAAGGCTGTTAAAATTTTTGTTTCTGGACAGCATCGGCAGATGCAGAACCACTGCCGCCCGAAGCCCCGTTCCCACATTTGTGGGAAAGGAAGTCAGGTAACCGTACTTTTCATCGAACGCGTAATCGAACCGCCCGCTGATATAGTCATCGATCTTATCCGCCCGCTCGTATAAAGTTTCCAGAGCCAGACCCGTCTGCAGCGTCTGGATTCTCACATGATCATCCCCGTTTAGAAGGATCGCCAGGGATTCGTCCTCCGAGAGGATCATTCCCGTCGGATCTTTCTTCTTCATCACGCTGCGGTTGACCGCCCGCCGCTCCAGGAGCGCTGTTTTTTCCAGATCACCCATCCGCTCCAAATGCGTAAATCTGTACTTCATCCGGTCCAGAGATGCGATGCCGGTAAGTCCGCCGAGAAGTTTATCTGAAAGTTCCGCACTCTGTTCCCTTGTGAGGCGGCCGGGAAACGGATATTCTTTCAGATTTCGAACCAGGCGGATCCGGCTGTAGATCACATTTGTGCCCGCTTTTCCAGACACCTCATACCATTTATCCATTCTGTTTCTCCTCTTTTAATGCCCGGATCTCATCACGGAGCTTCGCTGCCTCCTCATACTCTTCCCGGCGCACCGCGTCTTTTAATCTTGTCTCCATCAGGCGGATCTTTTCTTCTTTCGAAAGCTCCGGAATATCCACCGGATCATCATCGGACGATGCAGCCCCGCTCATATCAGCTGCAACAGAACGAAAACCGGCCGGGCGCTTCCCGACGTGCTTCTCACTTCCCTGAAGGTGGCGGATATTGTCACTGATCAGTGGATCAAAAACACTGTAGCAGTCCGGGCACCCGAAGCGGCTGTCCTTTACAAACTCCTCATAAGTTGTTTTGCAGGTCGGACACACGACACCGGCATATTTTTCATCTTCTTCCTCCGTCTCCTGAGTCCCCAGAAGTCCGGAAAGAAGTTTTCCCAGTGGAAATTCTCCCTCAAAAAGTGCGGAGAATTGTCCGAGATCCGCATGGGCGGCACATTGGGTGCAGAGGTTGTGCTCTGTCTTCACGCCGTTGATCACTTCTACATATTTTACGGTTGCTTCCCGTTTCCTGCAATGTTCGCAAAGCATGGCTGTCCCTCCTTTATGCCTGTCCGCCGAACTCATCATAGATCTGATCCACAAGGCTGTGGACCTCGTCCCTGCCGACGTTCTTACAGATCCCCCGTGCGACGATCAACGCAAGATCATTCTTCATCTCCTCCATTGTCCGCAGTTTATCCATATCCAGAGCAATCACCGCCCCGCGCCTGCGGTCCAGACGCAAAAATCCTTCCTGTCTCAATACAGCATATGCTTTATTGACTGTATGCATGTTGATTCCGATCTCATCCGCAAGCTGTCTGACCGATGGGAGACTGTCCCCATCATGAAGCATATCCATCGCAATACCACAGATGATCTGGTTGCAAAGCTGGGTATAGAGTGCTTCCTCACTATCAAAATCGATCTTCAGTACCATTTGATCACCGTCTTTTTCTTAATATTTTTGATGCCGGAATCATTTTGCGGTTCCGGCATCATTGTATTCCATTTGTTATATTTGTATAGTAACAGATTGTGTGAGGTTCGTCAAGTATATTTCCATGTTTGTTCGTACATATGTTCTTTTTACTCCAGGTCCAATCTTCCTTCCGCAGACCGGTTCGCTGCGATCCGCTCCATAGTCCAGGTAAGATCGGATGCCTTTTCTTTCAGTTTCGCCCACGCATTCTGATCCTGATACAAACAAAACAGCGCTCCAAAGGTCACATCGTACTCTCTCTTCGCCGTCTCCGGCAGTCCCGTGGCTTCCGCGATCTCCGCAAACCGGTATCTCGCGGTTTTCGGGAACTGGTCCCGTTTCATCTCATCGCCGGAATTTTCATAGACATATACCCCGAACCCGGCTTTTACTGCGTGCAGCTTCGAAAACCGCAGGATTTTATTTTCTTTATCCAGAGAATAAAAACAGGAATACAGTGCGTTCCCTCTCTTATCTTTAAACGTCCTGCCGGCTCCACCGGACAGATCATACTGGAAGCGCCAGCCGTCATCACAGAATTTCTTTCTCCAGCCTTCTGGAAATGCATTGATATAACCTGCAATCTCATTTTCTTCCGCGTCACTCACAGTTATCGCCGTTCCATCCGCGTTCACCGCCAGAATATCCCCCGCCGGATCCGGCTGTCCGTCATAGTCGATATAGGAAAATCCCGCGTATTCGTTCACCCGCATGCTTCCATCTGGCCGGAACGCGTATGTCTTTCCTCTTATGGTGCGGGCCGATTCCTTATTCATCTTTCCGTCCGCATCAAACCAGTACCACTTTCCCTCATCCTCAAACCACTGGATCTTCGCGTTTCCCGCAGAGTCATAATAGTACCAGTTTCCACCACCGGAACCATCATACTGCCAACCCTCGGAAAGAGAACCGTCCCGGTTGAAATGATATCGGATATTTCCGACGTTCTTCCACCCAGTCTCCATGATCCCATTTCTGTCGAAATGGTACCACTCGCCATCAATGTCCTCCCACGTACCGCAGGCTTTACGCCCGTCTGAATACGTAAAGGTATATCCGGCATCCGTGAGCATCCATGTTCCGTCTGCGGCGAAAGATGTCATGGTCTGCATGGCAAACAGGACACTGGCGGCACCGATCAGGATATATTTTCGTTTTGTGATCATTGGCGCTCCTCCTTTCCGTCTATATGAAAATCTGTCTTCTTCTCTCTTTCTGCCGAATCCGACTACGCAGTGAAGCAATCTGTGTGTTTTGAAGTACTCTGCGTTGTCAAAACTTTAAGCTGCCAACTTACTTACGCTATTTCAACGCATAAATTCCTGTCAGGAGCAAAAATACATTCTTTCTGCTTCATTACCTTGAATCCGTCCTCAAAATACCTTATACTAAACAGGAAACAAAATATGTACATGAAAGGAACTTAAATATATGAAACGATTTTTCGCCTGGGCCGGAATTCTCATCATCGCGGCGGTCTTTCTCGCTCTCATCGTCCTGACCTTCACCGGCGGCCCGGAGAATGTCATCCTGGCGCTCCTGTTCTGCGTCATCGTCATCCCGGTGATGCTCTACGGCTACGCGCTGATCTTAAAATACGTCCGAAACAGAAACAAAAAAGATGATCAGCAGAACCCGTAATCTTTCGCCATCTTTTCCAGACGGTCAGCAGCCGCCTCAAGTGTCTCTTTCCCTCTGGAAAAATGCAGGCGGATATAGTTGTTCACCGGCTCTTTAAAGAAGCTGGATCCCGGCACTGCCGCCACGCCGTAATTCTTTATCATCCATTCACAGAATCCCAGATCTGTCCAGCCGGAAAACTCCGGCTTCTCAAGGAATCCCGAAATATCCACAAGAACAAAATAGCTGCCCTGGGGCGTCGTGTGGGGAAGTCCCATCTGCTCCAGCCTTCTGCAGAGATAATCTCTCTTTTCTGTGTAGAGATCCTTTAACCATTTATAGTACTCTGGTCCAAATTTCAGACCAGTGACTGCCGCCTCCTGAAGCGGTGCCGCAGCGCCTACCGTGAGGAAATCATGGACCTTCTTCGCCGCCTCGATCACAGACTCCGGCCCGATCAGGTATCCGAGTCTCCATCCGGTCATAGAGTATGTCTTTGAGAGGGAGCTGCAGGTGATCGTCCGCTCATACATTCCAGGCAAAGCAGCCATTGAGATGTGGCGGTTGTCACCGTAAACGATATACTCGTATACTTCATCCGTGATCACAAAAGCGTCATACTTCTTCGCAAGCTCTGCGATCTCCTCCATCTCTTCCATCGTGAATACTTTTCCGCAGGGATTCGACGGATTGCAGAGGATCAGCGCCTTCACGCCGGTCTGAAACGCCCGTTCCAGAACTTCGCTGTCATAATGGAAATCCGGCGGCACAAGCGGCACATAGACCGGATCTGCCCCGGAGAGGATCGCATCCGCCCCATAGTTTTCATAGAATGGGCTGAACACTGCAACCTTGTCTCCCGGATTGCACACAGTCATCATCGCCGCCATCATCGCTTCCGTCCCTCCGCAGGTCACAACGATCTCCTTTTCCGGGTCGATCTCACGGGCAAATTTCTTTGTATACATTTCTGCCAGCGCGTCCCTGAAATTCTTCGCCCCAAAGGTGATGGAATACTGGTGCGGGCCATGTTCCGCTGCTTCCTTTAACGCGTCCAGGATCTCCTGCGGCGGATCAAAATCCGGAAATCCCTGACTTAAGTTGATGCTTCCCGGTGTCATATTGTTGATCCTTGTCATTCTGCGGATGACGGAGTCTGTAAATGTCTGTACTCTTCTGCTTAATTCCGGCATATGTAAAACCTCTTTTCTGTTGTCATGTATGATGTCTTTCCACCATTCCGGTCCTTCCACGCGCATATCGTCATATTACGTTCCGGATCGTCCTTCTCTTCTAATATCTTACCACAACTTTCATGACAGCCCTATTGATTTTTCTTTACATTTCTATAAAAACTTCCCCCGGATCATTTGTGTTGTCAAAACAAAAAGCGACAAGCCTAATTCATAAGCTCATCGCCCTTAATAATCACAGATAGATCCTGATTACAGAGTTTTCTCACTCTTCTCCCAGAACTCTCCACAACCCCACCGCTGGGGCTTTGATGAAGTAATATTCTTCTCCTTGATCCTCATACCAGCCAGTCTCCTTCTCTCTCGGCTGATATTTTTCCATCATCGGACCTATATCGGTCCATTCGTAGCCCACGGATCTCATGGTCTCCTCCGGCATAAGTTCCGGATCTGTCGCATAGGTGATCTTAAATCGGCCGTTCGATGAGCCGTGGATCAGGTGCGCCGCCGCCATCTCAATTCCGTTGAACTCTCCGTTTTCATAGGCATCCTGTATCTTTTTCGTGCCTCTGTAACCATATTTTCTGATGCAGGCATCCACCTCTTCATTCTCACCAAAGGATTTTATTCCAGGTGCCAGAATCAAAAGTTCACCGCCATCTGCAATCGTCATTCTTGTCCGATAGACCGCCTTGTTTCCGACCCAGGTGCTGCCGAATTCCGCCGGATCCAGCCACGCGATAACCTTCTTCGCCCGCTTTGAAAGCCAGGTGATATTCTTCTTCTCCGCAAGTCTGCATGCAGCCGAGAAGGTCTCCCGTTCCTCGCCGATATAGAGCCCGTAGAGATCCGAGTCCTGATGTTTTTCGCAGGTTACCGTCAGCATGAACGTAATTTTAAGACGATCCAGGTAATTTTTCTGCACATAATCAAAAAGCAGTCTCACTGGTGTGTTTTCCCGTCCCATGATCGTCTCGATCCCGCAGATCGCACTGATCATGTGGGACTGGTTGATCATATCCCTGCCGCCGACTCCAACCAGCAGATTTTTCGTGTAATTTGCCATCCCGACCACTTCATGCGGTACCACCTGACCGACGGACACGATCCGATTAAACTCACCAGAAAGAAGATGTCGATTCACCTCTGCAGTGATCGCTCTCTTATACTTTCCATCGGTGATTTCAGAGACTTTATCTTCTGGCACGGCACAGATATCCTCTGTATCATTTCTCCAGTCATGACACAGAAAACATGTTTCCGGTATCTCTCCAAAGAACTCTTCCTTCTCTTTTCTTGTCATCTGTCTGTGCGTCCCAACAGCCGGCATGATCCGGATTTCACATATTCCGGACAGTTTTTCATACAGGTACGCGGTGATCTTTCCCGCGTAAGAATAACATCTCGTGATATCCGGCGGCAGTATCAGGATCTTCTCCCCCGGCTGTATCAGCCTGATCCATGTCTCCAATGCATTCTTCCACTCTCTGTCTGACAGCGGTGTGTCGAGATTTTCTGCGTAAAGCATATTTGTACCCCCATTTAATGATTGTTCACTTTCTCTTTTGTCATAAGTTTAGCACTGCAAATTACAGAATGCAAACGAAAACTTAACCTTTCTTTCCCTGAAACACCATCCAAAAGGGTCTGGCCTTGAAAAAGAACGCAGCTTTTTCTTACAACGCAAAAAGACTCAAGTCTTTCGACTTGAGTCTTTCGTGCGGAAGATGGGACTTGAACCCACACGATGTAACCACCACAAGATCCTTAGTCTTGCTCGTCTGCCAGTTCCGACACTTCCGC
>Ga0129313_1000657_pt1 | contig 26656 bp, 29 predicted proteins | sample O1105metagenome_FD_94436 | JGI IMG/M metagenome (GOLD analysis project Ga0129313, IMG submission 94436) | Orangutan group fecal microbial communities from fecal samples from Wisconsin, USA - O1105 metagenome | ecosystem: Host-associated > Mammals > Digestive system > Large intestine > Fecal...
ATGAAGCCATTGATGCATGTACGAGAGAAAATATTTTGAAGGATTTCTTTGGAACGTATAAGAATGAGGTGAGAAGGATTATGGCACTTGATTTTACTTTTGAAAGACAGATTGAATTGACGAAGATGGAGTATTATCAGGATGGTGCAAAGGATGGGCAGCTGCAGACACTGATTTCACAGGTGGTCAGGAAGCTCCGTAAAGGGAAAAGTGTAGAACAGATTGCGGACGAATTGGAAGAAGATACCGTAATGATTGCGCCTATCTGTAAAGCAGCGGAAGAATTTGCTCCGGAATATGATGAGGAGAAGGTATTCCGAAAGTTAATTTCAGAGGAAGTATAGGTACATAAAATTTTACACCAATATTCTATTCGGCAATCATGTGATAAAACACACCTTCTCCGATGGAAGTTGTTTGTGTTATTTCACTTCCGACAATGTGGAAACCGGCCTTTTCATAGCAAGGTCATTTGCTGTCCGTAGCCTTTATTGCAAAATTCAGGATTTACACCAATGCCAAAGAAAATCTCGGTGTCTTCTTCATATAAATTAATAAATCCTATGAGGTTTTCATCTTCATAAAAGGAAAAGAAATTGTTTTTGGGGTTGGCAAAACCGTAATGGTTTCTTTTATGTTCCGCGTAGGGTTTCTCGTTATAAATACTGTACTTTCCTTCGTATTTCCAACTTGTAATGTTATATTTTTCTTCTTCCGTTGTTCTATGATAGGTAAGCATCTGGTTCTCCTAAAATTTTTTTCTTATTCTCTTATCCAACCATCCACATACTCTTTCATAACCTCCGCCGCATGATTTGTGGGCGTACAGTGTAGACGGCACAAAAGTGTCAGGGAAGCCAGTCTTTCCGCAAAGAAAAGATTTTTCTCAAAAAGAGCAGGCGTCCAGGAGGGCGTAATCATGCGGTTTGTCAGGGACAGAACCTGCCCGTCCGGGGAGAGTTCTTCCACAAAGTCGGAAGTATCCTGCTTCAGGAACACAATACCGCCCAGAGGATGGGAAGAGGTGGTGGAAATGCCGGAAGTGCCGCACCAGGGAATACCGTGCACCAAGGGAGTGTTTTCGGAAAAAGAGAGCAAATTCAAATCCCCGTTTAACAGAGATGTACCGAAGGCTTCCTGCCACAAACGGGTATGCGTGGACTTACCGGTGCCGGAAGGACCGGAAAACAGGTAAGCCTTGTTTTTATAAAGCAGGGAAGCAGAGTGCAGTACCGTCATTCCCCTTTGCTGTGCAAGGTATAAAAAGCCCAACCGGAGGACATGAAAAAGAACATCCTGCAAAGAGCCTTTTTCTGAAGGGATGCAGTAAATGCAGAAAAAAGAAGCATCTTTCTTTAAGCGTGCTTCGACAAGCAAAGGCTGGTCGGGGAAAAGAAACAGGTATTCCTCTGCACGTTCCATTACGATAAGTTCTTTGTTATGAAGCAGGACCTTTCCGTTTCCGGCGGAGGCGGGCGTTCCGGCTAAAACAAGCACGGTCTGGTCCGGAATATTTTGCCGTGATGTGCCGCAGTCCGCCGCTTTTATGGGAGCGGTATTGTCCGGAAAAGCAAACACAGTATCTGTTGCAAAAGGCAGTAGCGCCGGAGAGAAAAAGGTATTTTCTCCGTATAAAGAAAAGGTCAGTCCTGCAATGGAGAGCATGTGCCACAAACCGTCCGAGCCGGTGGGAACAGCCATATCGCAAAGAAGCATGCCGCCGTTTACTAACTTCTGCAAAAAAGATAAGGTTTCTTTTTTTATGGTTTCGGCTTCCTGACCGGAGGCACCGTAGCGGAGCAGAAGGTGGTTTACCACTTCCATAGAGGTATGCTCCGTTTTCAGAAACTTCCAGATGCAGATACCGGTATCGTTCAGCTTAAGTCCCCTTTTGTGGTCGGCAATGCTCTGGCCGGTGGGGAGCAGATAGGAAGATCCGTTTATGGTTTTCAGGATAAAATCGGAATTCTGAATCATGGAATACCTCATCTTTCTTGCATCGATGTATAGTATTTATTATAGCATTAGCACATAAAAAATGCTACAATACCCATAAAAGACAAAAAAGTGAGGGGAAGGTTTTGCAGACAGAGGCAAAAATAAGCCCGGAGGAGCTGCTTGCGGAGGGCAGAACCATTCAGATAAAGCCGCAGGGCTACAGTATGTATCCGCTGTTTGTTCCGGGCAGGGACAGTGCAGTGATTGCACCACCGAAGAAATGTGGCAGGGACAGTGCAGTGATTGCGCCACCGAAGAAATGTGGCAGGGACAGTGCTGTAATTGCACCGCCGGAGAAAAGCGGCAGGCAAAGTGTAAATCTACGGTACCGCAAGGGGGACGTTGTGCTGTACCGGGGAGAAGGGCAGAAGCTGATTTTACATCGGATATGCCGTCTGAAAAAAGAGAAAAACGGAAGCACGGCTTATTATATGGCGGGAGATAACCAGAGCAGGCTGGAGGGTCCCATTTATCAGGAGCAGATAAAGGGAGTGCTTGTGGCGGTTATCCGGAATGGAAAAACATTTACCGTAAACAATCTGATTTACAGGGCGTTTTTTACCGTGTGGCGCTGGCTGCGGCCTGTACGCCCACAGATAGCGGGAGCGGCAGCAAAAATAAAAAGGAGCGGAATAAAAACAGATGCAGGGGATGAATATGGGAAACGTACAGAGTGAGGACAACAAAAAATGGCAGATAAGGCGGGAAATGGAGGCAAAAGAGGCGGATTTTGAACAGAAACGGAATGCCTATTTTGCGGGGCAGTGCACGGACAAACAACTGACGGAGGATACTACCCAGCCTTTTTATGAAAGTATGAGACTCAGCCGGAAACGTCTGGAAGAGCGGAACCTGACGGTGGATGTGCAGGCGGAAGAAGACAGACCCGGCGGAAGATTTGCAATGTTTGTGGATGCGGAAATGTATCAGGGACCTTACAAGGACGGCGGGGATTATGTGGGAATGCACCGCCGGGGACTGAAGATAAAGAGAACGTTTTACAGGAATGGGAAAAAGCTTTGCAGGCAGAAGGACTATGAAATATCCAGAATCCAGTTTCTGAAATCCGATGTGGAAGGGGACATGGCGGCATGCCCCAACTGCGGACATATGGGTAAAATTTCCAGTTACATAGACGGCTGCGATTATTGTGATGCAAAATTTGTGGTGTCGGATTTTGAAACCAAGGTGTCCGGATATTCGGTAGAGGAAAATGTGCCGAAAAAAGCGAAAAAGACCTTTACGAGAATGTTGACAATCATGTTTTTAACCTCCATTGGTCTTGTGATCCTGGGCGTATTGGCGGCGGTACTGGTCATGATGCTGCTGATGCAGGGGAACAACGGAACACAGGCTGTATGGTCGGGCATTGTCATGATAATCGCACTGGGCATGTATGACAAGCTGGGCGCCATCTTTTCCATTCTGTTCTGGGTGTACCTGATTTTGTTCATTGTGCTTCTGGTGCGCACAAGGGTGCAGATATCGGGAGAAAACATGGTAAAACAGTTAATTCCTGATTTTTCCATGCAGGACTTTCTGCAAAATCTGGAGTACCAGTTGAAGAACATCCATCTGACGGACAAAGCGGAGGCTGTGCAGCCCTTTGCCCATTGCCCGCTGCAGGGAATTGTGGAGGATTACCGGGATGTGGTGGACTGTGTCTTGTGTAATCTGACCTTTACATCGGCGGTGCGCACGGCGGAAGGCATACGGGCGGATGTAAAGGTAAAAATGAGACTTTCCTGCGATACGGGCAGAAAGATTAAAAACCGCTACGAAAAGCTGCAGCTTACCCTGATCTGCTCGGAGGCAGCTTTAGCACGGGAAAAAACGGCTATCCGTGAATACAAATGTCCCGGTTGCGGTGGCAGTGTGGATATCTTAAGCGGCGGTGTCTGTCCTTACTGCGGAACCCACATGGACTACGGAAAGTTCGGCTGGGTCATTGAAAAATACGAAAAGGGCAAGGCAGAAAACCTTTATAAAAGGATAGTCTTCCTGTTTATTGCCATCTATATAGGAGCGATTGCCATCGGCGCCATAGCGGTGGGCAGCACGGAGGACGGTAAGGAAATGCTGTCGGCTGCCGACATGATGATTCACCGCGATGCCATTTTAGATGAGCTTTACGGAAATGTGGCGAAGCCGGATGAATGGAGAGAGGATATTGTCTGTGTTAATACCGCGAAAGACGATATCGACCGGTACTATACCTATAGCTGTGAAAACGGTTATGGGGCAGCAGCCGGTTATGCGGAGCTTTTAAGAAGCGAAAACATGACGGAAGAGGAAAACGGCAATGCGGCTTACTGCTTTTACCGGGCGGCAAGTTACGGCGGGGAAGACGGCTATGTCAAAGTGGTGATAGAGCCCGCGGAAGACGGCATGACCGTTACCTTTTCCCTGACGGATGAAATAGGTGAGTAGGGGGTGAATATCAGTTTGACAATCCCACAGAACCTTTTATAATGGTAGTAAATAAATTTCAGCAAATAAATGGATTGGAGGAATTTAAAATGGCATTTTGTTCAAAATGTGGCGCACCGATTAACGGAGAAAAATTTTGTCCCGCATGCGGAGCTCCGCAGCAGTATCGGCAGACGGGAGCACCCCAGGGCGGTGCACAGGGCAACTTTGACAAATTTATGGATACACCCAATACCACGGGTGAATTTGACCCCAACGATATTTCCCAGAACAAGGCAATGGCAGTTCTTTCTTATCTTGCCATTCTGGTACTCATTCCCATTCTGGCAGCACCGGAATCCAAGTTTGCCAGATACCATGCCAATCAGGGACTGACCCTGTTTATTACGGAGATTGCGTATGTTATCGTGGAGTCCGTACTGGGTCTTATTTTCGGACTGATTCCCGTTGTGGGCGGCATCTTAAACGGTATTCTGGGTCTGGTACATATCGTATTTCTGGTATGGGCAGTGCTTGGTATCATCAATGCGGCAAACGGCGAAGCCAAGGAGCTTCCTTTAATCGGCAAGTTTAAGCTTCTGAAATAATCAGCTTATCCGGAATGCTTTACTGCGGAGCCTTGCGTGCCAGTAAAGAAATTCGTGGGCAAGCAGGGGCATGGCAGCGAGCAGAAGCAGCATTTTCCAATCGGAAAAGCTTAAAGGCACGGTGCCGAACGCCTTGATAAAGTAAGGAACCGTGGTGACAAGAGCCTGCAGGGCGATACCTAAGATCACGGCAAGCATCATCAGCTTATTGGTAAAGTGCTTCATGCGAAACAGCGAGCAGTCCACATCCCGCATGCCGATGGCATGGAAAAGCTGGGACATGCCGAGAACGGTAAACGCATAGGTCTGGGAGCGGGTCAGAACATCCGGCAGCAAAAGAAGCTCGCGGATATGGGACGGCGTAATGGCAATGCCGCTCGCTCTGAGGGTCTGGATAGGCAGATAAAGGAAAGCGCTGATGCTGATAAAACCAATCAGCAGACCGTAAAAGACTGTGCAGGAAAGACCGCCGTCCGCAAAGAGATTTTCGTCCTTGGGGCGGGGCGGGCGTTTCATAAAGTGGGAAGTATCGCTGCAGTCCACACCTAAGGAAAGGGCGGGCAGAGAGTCCGTAATCAGGTTTATCCATAAAATATGGCTGGGCTTTAACGGAGAGGCAAAACCGAACAGAATAGCCGTCAGCATGGTAATGATTTCCCCGAAATTGGAGGAAAGTAAAAACAGGACGGATTTCTTGATATTGGCATAAATACTTCTGCCCTGCTCGATTGCCTTTACGATGGTGGCAAAATTGTCATCGGTGAGAATGATGTCGGATGCATTTTTTGCCACGTCCGTTCCGGCTTTACCCATGGCAATTCCCACATCTGCGGATTTTAAGGACGGGGCGTCGTTGACACCGTCCCCGGTCATGGCAACCACATTGCCGGTTTCCTTTAAGGCTTTCACAATCTTGGTCTTGTGGGAGGGGGAAACCTGGGCAAAGACACGGATGTTTCGGACGGCTTTCTTAAATTCCGCATCCGGCAGGTGGTCCAACTGGCTTCCGGTCATGCACTGGCTCATGGAGTCGGCAATGGAAAGTTCACCGGCGATGGCGTAGGCGGTGTCTACTCTGTCTCCGGTAATCATAACCACCTTCACACCGGCTTTCTGACAGCTTTCCACAGCTTCGGCAACACCCGGACGGATGGGGTCCTTCATACCGGCAAGACCGATAAAAATGAGTTCTTTTTCTGTGGCTTTCCGGTCACCCGTCCGCATGGCAAGAGCCAGGACACGCAGAGCACGGGAAGACATTTCCTTTATGGCATTACGGATTTTTTGCTTGTGGGAGGGTGTAAACGGCACCACTTTGCCGTCTAAGCGGATGTGGGTGCAGCGCTTTAAGATTTCATCGGGAGAGCCTTTGGTATAGGAAACGGAACTGCTTCCCATACGGTGCAGGGTGGTCATCATTTTCCGGTCGGAGTCAAAAGGAATTTCGTCTATGCGGGGCAGGCGGGTTTCTAAAACCGGACGGTAGACATGCAGTCCGGCAGCCATATCTAAAAGTGCTAACTCCGTAGGGTCGCCTATGCGGGCAGAGGCATCGTTGCAGAGGGCAAAGCCTTCTATAAAGGAGCGGTGTGTCTCCCGGGACAGTTCCTCCGGCGGCAGCAGTCTGCCGTCCGTGTAACAGGCGGTGACGGACATTTTATTTTGGGTCAGCGTGCCGGTTTTGTCGGAGCAGACCACACTGACGCAGCCCAGGGTTTCTACACTGGGCAGTTTTTTTACAATGGTATTGACTTTTACCATGCGGGACACACTTAAGGCAAGTACCATGGTGACGATGGCAGCCAGTCCCTCCGGGACGGCGGCAACAGCAAGGGAAATGGCGGTGATTAGCATTTCCATGACATTGCGGTGCTGGATAATGGCAATGAAAAACAGCAGGGCGCACAGGGCAATGGAGAGAATGCTTAAAAGCTTTCCCAGGTCGGAGAGGCGCTTCTGAAGTGGCGTGCTTTCCACCGGAGTCTCGTTTATAAGAGAAGCAATTTTACCGATTTCCGTATCCATGCCGATGGCGGTGACGGTGCCTTTTCCTCTGCCGTAGGTGACGTTGGTGGAAAGATAGGCACGGTTATGGGTGCCGGTATCCTTTTCCACAGGAAGGGACTCTCCGGTGAGAGCCGATTCCTCTATTTTCAGACAGTTTGACTCGGTGATAAGCAGGTCGGCGGGAACCTGTCTGCCGGCATCCAAAAGCACTTCATCGCCGGGAATAAGGTCGGCGGCGGGGATTTCCGTGGTGTTTCCGTCTTTTATAAGAAGCGCTTTGGGGCTGCTCATTTCCTTCAGGGCATGGAGCGCCCTCTGGGCTTTTCCCTCCTGAATGACGCCTACGAGCGCATTGACTAAAATAACGGAAAGAATAATCAGGGTATCACTGTATTCCCCGAGCAGCATGGAAATGGAAGCGGCGATGAACAAGATAAAAATCAGAGGATCGTTCAGCTGGGCTAAAAAGCGCTGCAGGGCGTTTTTTTCGGGCGCCTCTTTTAAGACGTTGTGCCCGCGTTCGGTTTCCTGACTGGATAATGGCTGGTTCATAAAAAAATCCCCCTGTTTCATACTTGAATTAGACAACCTGTGCCTAAAAGCAAGATATGAGACAGGGGGACAAAATATACTTGTCGAAATTTATTTCATAATGGGAATTTTCTTCACAATGCGACGGTATATTTTCCAGATAATGACCGCGGGAAAACTGATGGTCAGGTACAGGGTCACAAGACCGCCGAAACCGCCCGCAACAATAACAAACGCAAGAAGAAAAGGATTCATAAGAAAGACCTCCTGATATGTAATATATAGTATGGGTATCACTTACCAAAGAAAAGATAGCACATTCTGCTCTTTCAAAAAACGGATGTTAAGAGCCTTTAACGGAAGAGGGCGAAATCTTAACACGGCTTTAACGGATAAGGCGCGGGCAAATCAGCCGAAAACGAAAATCTAACAGCATTTTTTGCGGACATTAAAGCAAGAATGCGTGTTGCATAAATGTCTTTTTCCCGATATACTTGAATTTATAACAGACAGAGGCTTGAGCCTTAAAAAATAAAAAGGGGCAGTGAATATGAATTTTACACAGGCGCAGGAAAAGTTAAAAAGCTACGGACAGGAACAGGTTCTTAAGTACTTTGACGAGTTAAATGATGCGGAAAAGGAAGAGCTCTTAAACCAGATAGCCGAAACGGATTTTTCCGTTACCGAAATGTGCACACATAAAGAAAAGGCAGCCGAAAGAGGCGTGATCACACCCTTAAAAGCAATGGAGCTGCCGGAAATCGAGGCAGAGAAGGAGTCTTACCGGAAGACCGGGCTGGATGCCATCAGGGCAGGAAAAGTAGGCGCGGTTCTTTTGGCGGGCGGCATGGGCACCAGACTCGGCTCCGATGCACCCAAGGGCATGTATAACATCGGCATTACAAAGGATGTTTATATTTTTGAAAGGTTAATCTGCAACCTGATGAAGGTAGTGGAGGAGGCAGGCAGCTACGTGCCCCTGTTTGTCATGACCAGTGAAAAAAATCATGAGGCAACCGTGGAATTTTTCAAAGAACACGATTTCTTCGGTTACGATAAGACAAATGTATTTTTCTTTAAGCAGGATATGGCTCCGGCAGCGGACTACGAGGGAAAGATTTACATGGAAAGCAAATCCCGGATGTCCACTTCCCCCAACGGAAACGGTGGCTGGTATGTTTCCCTCTGCCATGCGGGACTTAGGGATGTAATCCTTGAAAAGGGTATTGAGTGGCTGAACGTGTTTGCCGTGGACAATGTGCTGCAGCAGATAGCAGACCCTGTCTTTGTTGGCGCTGTTATCGATAAGGACTGTGCCGTAGGCTCCAAGGTGGTGCGAAAGAACGCGCCGGACGAGAAGGTGGGCGTTATGTGCTTAGAGGACGGCAGACCTTCCATCGTGGAATATTATGAGCTGACGGAAGAGATGCGGGATGCGAAGGATGAAAAGGGCGACCCGGCATACAACTTCGGTGTTATCTTAAACTACCTGTTTAAGGAAAGCGAGCTGCACAAAATCATGAACCGCAAGCTTCCGCTGCATATTGTGGAGAAGAAGATTCCTTACTTAAACGAGGCGGGAGAACTGGTAAATCCCGAAGCGCCCAACGGCTATAAATTTGAACAGCTTGTACTGGATATGATTCATGAAATGGAAAGCTGTCTGCCCTTTGAAGTGGTCCGGGAAAAGGAATTTGCCCCCATTAAGAACAAAACCGGCGTGGATTCTGTGGAAAGTGCACGGGAACTCTTAAAAAAGAACGGCATAATTCTGTGATTTTATGAGTTGTTAAGGCGTGTAAAATCAGCTACACTTAATGTATACAAAACAAGTATGATTTCATACGCACCCCCGGAGGTACCGGGGATTTGCAGGTGAGGAAAGGCAGGAATTTACTATGGCAATTTTGGTAACAGGCGGCGCCGGATATATCGGCAGCCATACCGTAATAGAATTACAGAATGCAGGCTATGACGTAGTGGTTATGGATAACCTGAGCAATTCCAGCGAAGTGGCACTGGAAAGAGTACAGGAGATTACCGGAAAGCCCCTTACTTTTTATAAGGCAGACATTCTGGACAGAGAAGCAACAGAGGAAATTTTCTCCAAAGAAAAGATTGAAGCGGTTATTCACTTCGCAGGCTTAAAGGCAGTCGGAGAGTCCGTACAGAAGCCTTGGGAATACTACAACAACAATATCACGGGCACCCTGATTTTACTGGACGTGATGAGAAAACACAATGTAAAGAACATCATTTTCTCCTCCTCTGCAACCGTTTACGGCGAGCCGGAAAAAGTACCCGTTACAGAAGAAACACCCAAGGGAAGCTGCACCAACCCTTACGGCTGGACGAAGTCCATGCTGGAGCAGATTTTAACCGATATCCAGAAGGCAGATCCTTCCTGGAATGTCATCCTGCTTCGTTACTTTAACCCCATCGGTGCACACAAGAGCGGAAAGATTGGCGAAAACCCCAACGGCATTCCCAACAATCTGATGCCCTATATTACCCAGGTAGCGGTTGGAAAGCTGCCGAAATTAGGCGTGTTCGGAAACGATTACCCTACGCCGGACGGCACCTGCATCCGCGACTACATTCATGTACTCGACCTGGCAACCGGCCATGTAAAGGCGCTGGAAAGACTGAAAAAAAATGCCGGCCTCGATATTTACAATCTGGGAACCGGCATTGGATACAGTGTTCTGGATGTGATTCATAATTTTGAAGCAGCCACGGGCATTACCATTCCCTTTGAATTCAAGCCCAGACGTGCGGGCGATATTCCGGTAAACTATTCCAATGCAGACAAGGCATGGAAGGAACTGGGCTGGAAAGCACAGTACGGAATTAAGGAAATGTGCGAGGACTCCTGGAGATGGCAGAGCAGCAATCCCAACGGTTATTAAGGGGGATTACTTTTCTGTGGGGAACGAAACCGTAATGGTGGTTCCCTTTCCCAAGGTACTTTCTAAGGAAATGCTTCCTTTTAAGTAGGCTACGGCATGTTTTACAATGGAAAGACCGAGGCCGGTGCCGCCGCTTTCGCGGGAGTGGCTTTTGTCCACCCGGTAGAAGCGTTCAAATACGCGGGACTGGTCGGCGGGAGCAATTCCCACACCGTTGTCGCTGACGGCAACCTGTACCTTGTCACCGGCAGTTTTTACATTTACTTTGACAAAGCCGCCTTCCTTGTTGTACTTTACGGCATTGTCGCACAGATTATAAATGATATCATAGAGGAGCTTGTGAACGCTTGTGAGCGGGGCAGGCTCCCCTTTTATTGTCAGGGAAATGTTCCGGCTTTCCGCAATGGGGCCCACCATTTCCAACGCCTCTTTCGCAACGGAGAGGGCGTCCACATTTTCCCAGTTCATTTCCGTGTTTTCATCAAGCTGGGACAGGCGGATGATGTCGCTGACCAAGGACACCAGTCTTGCCGCATCCGTCTTGATATGGCCGATAAAACGGGGCATATCCTCCGGCTTTACAAGACCGCTTTCGATTAAATCGGCGCTGCCGATAATGGACTGGAGCGGAGTTTTCAGCTCATGGGAAACATTGGCGGTAAACTCTCTGCGGTTCTGCTCCGCCTGTATTTTTTCGGTATTGTCGATGGCAAGTAAAAGCACACCGATAACCTCGTCCTTTTCCACAATCTGGTTGATGCACAAATCGTAATTTCTGCCGTTCTTTTCGTATTCTAATTCCTGTTTCTTGCCGGACAGGGTTTCCTTGATGGCGCGACTGATTTCCGGGGTACGGTCTATGGTAAGAAAATCCTTGCCGATGCTGTCTTCTTCCGCTTCAAAAATCTTTCGTGCGGCGGTATTCAGACTGACTACCACACCGTCCTTATTTAAGACGATTAAGCCTTCGCTCATGTTGGAAGTAATGGCGTTAAATTCGTTCTGGCTCCGGGAAAGTTCATCCATCTGCAGGGCAATCTGTTTATTCTGCTGAGCCATATGGCGGAGTAATGGGCTCAATTCCTCGTACACATCATTGGAAAGAGGGTCGTTCAAATCCAGATTGTTTAAGGGCTTTACCAGGTTCAGGGAAGCGCGTTTTGCCAGGAAAACGGAAAGCAGGATGGCAAGGAACGCAATGACCAAAAGCGGCTGCAGCATACCTAACAGGAGAGAAACAATGGTTACCTGACTGGTGGAAATACGGAGAACCCTGTCATCGGAGAGCTTCTTGGCAAAATAATAGGTCTGTTCCGTCAGGGTACGGGAATAGCGGTGGGATTCTCCGTAGCCGGAGAGGAAAGCCTCCTGAAATTCTCTTCTGTCGCTGTGGTTTTCCATGGAAGCGGCATCGGCACCGGTATCGTAAAGGACGGTGCCGTCCGTATCAATGAGGGTAAGACGGTAATCGCCGCTTTCCACATTTTTCAGATATTCGATACCCTCGTCCTCCACGGCGGTCGAGGCAAAGCTTAACTGGGTTTTCAACTGGGATTTCCTTAAAGAGGTGAAATAATCGTTTAAGGAAGTCAGTATGACAAGGTAGCAGGCAAGGAGCACCGTGCAGGCTACCAAAAGGATGGAATGAAATATTTTCTTTGTCATAAAGATGCCTCCATTCTGTATCCGACACTGATTACGGTTTTAATCAGTGAACCGTATTTTCCGAGTTTCTTTCGTAAGGTTTTGATGTGCATATCCACGGTACGGGTCTCGCCGTAGTAATCCACACCCCATACGGCATTCAGCAGTTTTTCACGGGAAAAAACCACGCCGATATGGGATAAAAACAGGTGCAGCAGTTCAAATTCCTTGTAGGTGAGAGCAACTGTTTCGCCGTCCACGGTTACCACGCGGTTGTCAACCTGCATGGAAATACCGGACATGGAAAGCGTCTGTGCGGGCACGGTATCCTCACAGCGGCGAAGAACGGCCTTCACGCGGGAAACTAATTCCATAACGCCGAAGGGCTTTACCAGATAGTCGTCGGCGCCTAAGTCCAGACTCTGGATTTTATCGTATTCCATACCCTTGGCAGTTGCCATGATAACGGGGATTTTCTGGGTTTCCGGCATGGCGCGAAGCTTTTTTAACACTTCCACACCGTCTATTTCCGGCATCATAATATCCAGGATAATAAGCTGGGGTTTTTCCTCGGAAAGGGCATGCAGCATGGAAACCCCGTCTGCAAACCCTTTCGCTTCAAATCCTGTGGCATTTAAGGTATATACTTCAATGTCCCTGATGGCACTGTCGTCATCCACACACCATATCATAATTCTGCTTCTCCTTTATGCACACCGGTGACGGAAAACTGCACCCATTCGGCAATGTTTACCGCATGGTCGCCGATTCGCTCAAAATACTTGGCAATCATCAGTAAATCCATGGCATATTCCCCGTCGGCTGTGTTCTGACTTATCATATCAATTAAGAAATTTTTGGTTTTGGTAAAATCGTCGTCCACAATATCGTCATCCACGATGACCTTCTGGGCGAGCAGCAGGTCCTGCTTTACATAAGCGTCAATACTGTCCGTAACCATCTGGATGGTGGATCTTGCCATATGCTGGATGTAGGAGCATTCCTCACCGGTTCTGCCGTTTAAGAACGTAATAATGTCGGCAATGTCGGCTGCCTGGACTCCGATTCTGTCCATGTCTGTAATCATTTTAAGCGCTGCGGAGATTTGACGCAAGTCCCTTGCTACCGGCTGTTGCTGTAAAAGCATTTTTAAGCAGATGGATTCGATGCTCCGCTCCATATGGTCGATTTCTTCGGTAATGGGAATGACCTTTTTGCATTTTTCGGGTTTTCCCTCTGTCAGTGCCAGTGCGGATAAAGAAATGGATTCCTGGCACAGAGAGCCCATTTCGATAAGATTTTTGTTTAACAGCTTTAATTGTTCGTCGAATTTGTTGCGCATCAGCCAAACCTCCCTGTAATATAGTCTTCCGTCCGTTTGTCGTTCGGATTTGCAAAAAGCTTTTCGGTGTCATTGTACTCAATCAGATTTCCCAGAAGGAAGAAAGCGGTCTGGTCGGAAATACGGGCAGCCTGCTGCATGTTATGGGTAACAATGACAATTGTGTATTTCTTCTTTAATTCCATGGCAAGGTCTTCGATTTTGGAAGTGGAAATGGGGTCCAGCGCACTGGTGGGTTCATCCATAAGAAGCACCCTGGGGCTGACAGCCAGCGCTCTTGCGATACAGAGTCTCTGCTGCTGACCGCCGGAAAGACCGAGTGCGGATTTCTTTAGGCGGTCCTTTAATTCATCCCAGATAGCGGCATCCTTTAAGGATTCCTCTACGATTTCATCCAGTTTCGCCTTGTTTTTGATGCCGTGGATACGGGGGCCGTAGGCGATGTTGTCATAGACGCTCATAGGAAAGGGATTGGGCTTCTGGAATACCATGCCGATGTCGCGGCGCAGCTCGTTGACATCCACGCCGGGAGCAAAAATGTCCTTGCCATCGTATTCCACTTTTCCGGTGATTTTGACATCCGGAACCAGGTCGTTCATGCGGTTTAAGGTCTTTAAGAAAGTGGACTTGCCGCAGCCGGAGGGACCGATTAAAGCGGTAATGGCATTTTCCTTAATGCCGATTTCAATGTTTTTCAGTGCCTGGGTATTTCCATACCAGAGGCAGAGGTCTTTAACGGTAATAATGTCTTTCATAGGAAATCTCCTTTTGTACCGGGAAATGAACCGGTTTCTGTTTGAAAATCTGTTTCTTATACCGAAGCATCAGCCGGCGTTCTTTTTCTTGAAATATCTGCCGGCGAAGTCTGCCAGCAGATTGATAATCAGTGTCATAATCATCAGAATGGCGGCAATGGCAAAGGCGGTATCAAAATCACCCTGCTCCTTGGCGTACACGTAAAGAGCAACGGTAAGCGTGGCGCCGGAACTGGTAAGCCCGTGGAAAATATTGTTTAAGGCATGGGCGAAACCTGCCGTGAAAAGCAGGGCAGCCGATTCACCGATGATACGTCCTACGGAGAGGATAAGACCGGTTACCACACCGTCGATACAGCCGGGGAGCACCACCGTGCGGATGACACGCCATTTACCGGCTCCCAGTCCGAAGGCGCCTTCCCGGTAACTCTGGGGAACGGTCTTTAAGCTTTCCTGCGTGGTTCGCATGACGGTGGGAAGGTTCATGATAACCAGTGTCATGGCGCCCGCTAACAGGGATGTTTTCATGGATAAAAACTGACAGAAGAAAAGCATGCCCACCAGACCGTAAATAATGGAAGGGATGCCGGAAAGGGTTTCGGCGGCATATTCAATCAGGGTTACAATTTTTTTATTCCTGGCATACTCCGTCAGGTACACGGCAGCGCCGACTCCTAAAGGGAGTACTATAAGAAGCGTTGCCAGTATGATGTAAATCGTATTCAAAATATCGGGCAGGATGCCGATTTCATCTGTAAGGTAGCTGGGCTTTGTGGTGAGGAATTTCCAGGTAATGTGGGGGAATCCCTTAAAGAGTACATAGATAATCAGGAAAAGAACCAGCGCACAGGTGAAAAATACGGAAAGCCACATGAGGGCTTTCATGATGCCGATATAGATTTTTCTGCTTGTGGAAAGAGAGTTTTTCTTCATAGAAATCTCCAGACCTTTCTGTTTTCTGCCTGTCGGGAAAGACAGGCATTTGGTTAGTCTTTTTTCCGTTTCAGGAAAAAGTTTAAGGTTGCGTTAATCAGCATAATAAAGAAGAACAATACCAGAGCGATGGAGAACAGTGCCTGTCTCTGCAGACCGGAGGAGTAGGACATTTCGCTGGCTACCGCGGTTGTTAAGAAACGGACGCTCTGGAAAAGGGAAGGCATATTGGGTACGTTGCCGGATACCATCATGACCGCCATGGCTTCGCCGATGGCACGGCCAACACCTAAAACGATGGCTGCGGCAATACCGCTTTTTGCTGCCGGAACGGATACCTTGAAGTAGGTTTCCACCGGTGTGGCTCCCAATGCAAGGGAAGCTTCTTCGTATTCTTTCGGTACGGCATCCAGGGCATTTAAGGAAACCTTGATGATGGACGGCAGTACCATGATTGCCAGTACAACGATGGCAGCAAGGAGACTGGCACCGTCGGGGATATGAAATATATTACGGATGGCAGGAACCAGAATCAGCATACCCACCAGACCATATACAACGGAAGGAATTCCGGCTAACAGACTGACGACGGTTTCTACAGCGCGGCGCAGATTGTAGGGAGCTATCTTGGAAAGAAACACGGCTGTTAAAAATCCGATAGGGGCTCCCAGTATTACGGCACAGACCGTACCGTAAATACTGGTTAAAATAAAAGGGAGGATGCCGAACTCAGGGGTCGCAGCCGTAGAATGCCATTCTTTCCCAAATAAAAAGGAAATCAGTCCGATTTTGCGGATAGCCGGAACCCCGGCTATCACTAAGTATATGGTAATCAGAAGTACGGATACTACGGTAATCATTCCTAAGATTAGGAAGATACCGGCTACAATTCGTTCAAAAGCTCGTTGTTTTTTCATACAAATCCTCATACCTTTCTTTTACTTCCAAGAATTTCAGAAACTGTTATTTTGCGGGTACAACACCGGCGCCGGTAATGATGTCGGCAACCTTGTCACTGGTTACATAGTCAAAGAATGCCTGTGCTGCATCGGAGAGCTTTACACCGTCTTTGGTTACCAAAACGAAGGGACGCTGGATTGCATAGCTGCCGTCTTTTACGGTTTCTTCGGAAGGAGCTACACCGCCGACACTAAGAGCTTTTACGTTGTCCTTTACTGCGGAAAGGGAGGTGTAACCGATTGCATCCGGGTTCTGACTTACGGTTGTGATGACATCACCGGTAGAAGTAAGCTCCTGACGGTACTGGCATTTTTCAGAGGTTTTGGTAATGGACTCGAAACCGTCTCTGGTACCGCTTCCGGCTTCACGACCGATTACTACGATTTCTGCATCGGCACCGCCGACTTCGCTCCAGTTGGTAATTTCACCGGTGTAAATGGAAGCAATCTGTTCAATGCTTAAGTCATTTACCTGGTTTTCGGGGTTTACGACTACGGCAATACCGTCAAGTGCAAGTACGGTTTCGGTAAGTCCCTGTGCTTTTTCTTCATCCTTTAAGGAACGGCTGGAAAGACCGATGTCGCATCTTCCTTCGGATACGGCTGTGATACCGGAACCGGAACCGGTAGGATTGTAAGTAAACTGGATACCGTCGTTTTCATTCATGAAGGACTCGCCCAGAGCACCGATGACTTTTTCCATGGAAGTGGAACCGTCGGTTGCTACGGTTCCGGAAAGCTTGCTGTTTCCGCATCCGGTTAAGGAGGTTAAAGCAAGGATAGTTGCAACTGCTAAACTGACTACTGTTTTCTTTTTCATAATGTAATTCCTCTTTTCTTTTTTGTGGCGCAATGCCTTTTTTGATTACAAGAAAAGAGTAGCATCGGTTTGTAAAGTCAAAAAGCAGACCGGTGTAAAATCGGTGTAAAGCAGTAAAATACATAAAAAAAGCACCCGACTTTACATCGGGCGCCCTTTACTTAACAGGGGATTATGCTACATAACGGTACATGAAGATGAAGTGGCAGATGCTGCCCGCCATGACAAACAGGTGGAAAATTTCATGGGAGCCGAAGTTTGCATGCTTCGCATTAAAAATAGGAAGCTTTAGGGCATAAATGATACCGCCCACGGTGTAAATAATACCGCCTGCTAAAAGCCAGCAGAAAGCCGGAACGGAAAGCGTATGGATGAGTTCACGGAACACAAAGACACAGACCCAGCCCATGGCGATATAAATTATGGAAGAAAACCATTTCGGACAGGTAATCCAGAAAGCCTTGATCAGCATGCCGGCAATGGCGATGCTCCATACAACGGTCAGCATGGTGACCCCTTCTTTGCCGCCTAAAACAATGAGACATACCGGTGTGTAAGAACCGGCAATCAGCACGAAAATCATCATGTGGTCAATCTTCCGAAAAATCCGTAAGGGCTTTCCGCTTAAATTTACGGAATGATAAGTGGCACTTGCGCCATATAATAAAACCATGCTGAGCATGAAAATAAGCATTGCGGTAAATGTCCGGCCGCCTGCGGAAACGCCGGCTTTGATAAGCAGGGGGACGGAAGCGAAAAGGGCCATCATACAGCCGATAAAATGAGTAATGGCACTGCCGGGTTCACGAATAGTAATCTGCATAAAATTTCATTCCTTTCCATAGCCTGAAAATACAGGCATATATTTGCATAATAAATCTTTTGCATGTTGACGATTACAATACATAGTATTCAATACTACATGTCGTTGAAGAAATACTACTACATGAGCAAGAATATGTCAAGAAGAAAAATTTATGCATAAAAAAAGAGGATGCAACATCCTCTTTTTGTGCCGTGAATACAGTTTGCCTTCATAATCTGCAAGCCCGCGAAGTCTGTCACCCCCGATAATCTGCAAAGACCGGAACCTCAGTCTTCTTCGATGACCTGTATTTCGAGATAATCGAAGGGAATGGTTTCGGTGAAATTGTCCTGGGTAAAGCGGGTTTTGCTGTGAAGCTGGAAATCCCGCACCGTGGAGTCGAGCCAGATGGGGTGACCCAGATCAAATTTTGTGCAGATTTCATCAATGGCATGAAAAATTTTATGGGTGCGGGTATCGGTTCCGGCATCCTCCACAACCATATCGTTTAACATTTTGTTGTTCTTAAAAGTTTTGGCCCATAATCGAAACATAAGATTTCCTTTCTGTATAGTAATATCTTAAGATGCCAGGAGCAAAAGCCCTTGACATCATCTTAACAGATTATACGGAAGAAAAATATACAGAAAATATTAAAATTTTCATAAATCTTTATACATAATATACAAAAGTAAGAAACGATGTGATATACTAAAAATAGTTTTTATTTTGTAAAAGGAGTATGTAAAATATGGATGTAAGGGAATACCGGGACGACGGAATAGACAGTTGGGAAGAAGTCAATCTGATTTACAATGCGGCGCTCAAACAGGTGCAGACAAAAATGGAGATTTTAAATGACGAGTTTCAGAGAGTACACCGTTACAATCCCATTGAGCATATCAAGGCGCGTATCAAAAGCTCGGAAAGCATTGTGAAAAAGCTAAAACGGTACGGCTACGAATCCACCATTGAAAATATGATTACCTATGTGAATGACATTGCCGGTATCCGCATTATCTGTTCGTTTACTTCGGATATTTACCGGATTGCGGACATGGTGGCAAACCAGAAGGACATCAAGGTTCTTTCCATTAAGGACTACATTACATACCCCAAGGCAAGCGGCTACAAGAGCTACCATATGATTCTATCCGTGCCGGTCTACCTTTCCGACCGTATCGAGGAAACCAAGGTGGAAATGCAGATACGCACCGTTGCCATGGATTTCTGGGCAAGCTTGGAGCACAAGATGCATTATAAATTTGAAGGGGATGCACCGCAGCATATTAAAGACGAGCTGGTGGAGTGTGCGCACATGGTATCCGACCTGGATGCCAGGATGCTTTCCTTAAATGAGGAAATACTTGCCATGAGTGAGGAGAAGAAATAATAATTTACCGGAATTTTACAAGGGACACTGACTGATTTTATCTTCCTGTTTTATGCTTACTTCAAAAGAAGACAGGAAAGAAGACGGTTGCATGAAGCATTTTATTTCCGATCACACGCCTATGGACGATTACCAAAGGATACTGCAGCAGGCATATTACACGATAGAAAGTAATGAAGAATATATCTGGGAGACGGATGACAACGAGGAAAAGCTAAAAAAACGCAGGGCATACAGGTTTGTTTTCGGAGCGGTAAAGACTCTGCTATTGCTGGCGGGAATTCTACTTTTAATCTCGGTGAGTATGCTTGTTATCCGGAATAAAATGGGGATATATGATATTTCGGGGAGGTTGTCCAAGGCAGGACTGCTTTTGGGGATAGGCGCGTTTTGTCTTGGCATTCTCCTGGCGGCAGCAGGGGCATGGATGGAATCTCATTATGCAAAAGCGGATAAGAAGGTGCAGGACGACCGAAAACGCCGGACTCTGCTTCTTAAAAATGGGGATATAGCGGTTGTCTATCTGTATGAAGGTAAAGGGGTGCAGATAGGTTTCCGCTTTTTTGATGATTTCGAAGAAAATATGGCAGAGCTTCCGTTTTCTAAAATATATTGGATATCCGGGGTATATTCGGTAAAAAGGGAAAACGGCAGGATTGTTGCTTCGGTAAAGTGCCTTGAGTACATGATGATACACCCATATGTGAATGAATACAACAACGGTGATAGCGTAGAGCATTATTTCCGGTATTATACGAGAAAAGTACGCAGAACCATCCGGTGGTCCGATAAGCTGTTAAATGCCGATAAGCTTCTTGACGCATTGCAGGCACTGGAAAAACGGAAGTAGTTTCTACCTGTTACCACTGCACGCACCCGTTGGGTTCGGGTTTTGTTTTATCTTTTCTATATTATATAGATTATATAGAGGCAAATTTGACCCAACTGTCACAAATCCATGACCGAGTCAAAGGATTTACTATGCTCTTCGTTATTTTTTGACTCTAATTGTACTATTCTACATCAGAGTCAAAGGAAAACGAGCATCATTTCCCATTATTTTGACTTATTAAGGCGAGGTCTTTCACAGAGTCAAACCAAAGGCACCATGGAAAACTGTTTGATTTGACTCTGTGAAGACTATTTGCTGACAAAGTCAAAAAGTCTTTCAAAATGAATTCTATATGTTTGACTCTACAGAGATGTTTCTCTCTGGAAGTCAAAAGTCTTTCCGCTTAACGGTTTTCGAGTTTGACTCTGCAGCGATGTTTCCTTTCTGGGAGTCAAAAGTCTTTCTTTTTAACAGTATTCGAGTTTGACTCTGTTGGCGTTTTATTATTTTAGAGTCAAATCTCAAAAAAATTGTTACTCCCCCCTTGACTTGGAGTGAACTCCAAAGAATATAATGACCTTAGTGAGCAATAAAGAAGTAAAACAAAGGAGAAAAACGGTGTAAAATACGGAAAGGCCACTGCACAGGTTATGCTTCACTGACATTTGCAGAGGAACGTAAAAGGAATCGGGACTGCGCCAAAGAAAAGAAGAAGCGGTAAAAAGAACAGTTAGGAGACCAAATTCTCTGTTCCTGCATGAGCAGCTGCAATTTGCTTCGCAAAACAAGGAGGATTTAAATAAAATGGAAAAGACAGCAGGTAGAAATGCACTGGGAGAATTTGCTCCCGAATTTGCACATTATAATGATGATGTTTTATTTGGAGAAAACTGGAACAATCAGGACATTGATGTAAAGACCAGAAGCATTATTACCGTGGTAGCTTTGATGGCATCCGGTATTACAGATTCTTCTCTGAAGTTCCACCTTATGAATGCAAAAAATCATGGGGTGACCCAGAAGGAAATCGCAGCCATTATCACCCATGTTGTTTTTTATGCAGGATGGCCCAAGGGCTGGGCAGTCTTCAATCTGGCAAAGGAAGTATGGCAGGTAGGCGAAGGCGATGCACAGACAAACAATGCACAGGAAAACAGTGCGCAGGCAAATAATACGCAGGAAAATAATGCACAGGCAAATAATATGCAGGGAAACAGCGCACAGGGTGCAGATGACAAAGAAGCAGCGAAGGCACGTCATGCAGCATCCATGATTTTCCCTATTGGCGAGCCGAATGTGGCATACGCCAAGTATTTTATCGGACAGAGCTATTTGGCATCGGTTTCCACCAGTCAGGTAGGTGTGCACAATGTTACCTTTGAGCCGGGCTGCCGCAACAACTGGCATGTGCATCATGCAAAAGAAGGCGGCGGACAGATTTTAATCTGTGTGGCCGGATGCGGTTACTATCAGGAATGGGGCAAGGATGCCGTAGAAATGAAACCCGGCGACTGCATCAATATCCCCGCCGGTGTAAAACACTGGCACGGTGCGGCTCCTGCCAGCTGGTTCTATCATCTGGCAGTGGAAGTGCCGGGCACAGAAACGTCCAATGAATGGCTGGAGCCGGTAACGGACGAGCAGTACGGCAAATTGAAATAAAAACAGAAGACGGAAGCCGAAGCACAAGGATATGAGGATGCAAGGCGAAACCCAAGGCAAAACGATGCAAGTCGGAAGCCGGAAACCGGGAAAGACGAGGAAACAGAAATGATGACAGAAAAAATGATGACCTTAAACAATGGTGTGGAAATCCCGCAGCTTGCGCTTGGTACCTGGCTGATACCCGATGACAAGGTGGCAGATGTGGTAGTGAATGCCGTAAAAATGGGATACCGCCACATTGATACCGCACAGGCATACGGCAACGAAAGAGGAGTCGGCGAAGGCATCCGCAGAAGCGGTGTCAGCCGGGAAGAAATCTTTATCACCTCTAAGGTAGCGGCAGAACATAAAAGCTACGAGTCAGCTGCGAAGAGCATTGACGAGACACTGGCTAAAATGGAACTGGAATACATTGACATGATGATTATCCATTCTCCCCAGCCATGGGCAGAAGTAAACCAGTCCGAAAACCGTTATTATGCGGAAAACAAGGAAGTGTGGAGAGCCATGGAGGATGCTTACAAGGCAAAGAAAATCCGCACCATCGGCATTTCCAATTTCTTAGAGGGCGATGTGAAAAAAATTCTGGACGGCTGCGAGGTAAAGCCTGCGGTAAACCAGGTGCTGGCACACATTTCCAATACACCGCTGGCGCTTATTGCTTATTGCCAGAGTATGGGAATTGCCGTAGAAGCTTACTCTCCCGTAGCACACGGCGAAGCCATGAAAAATCCGGTAATTGTGAAAATGGCGGAAAAATACGATGTTACACCGGCACAGCTTTGCATTCGTTACTGCCTGCAGCTTGACCTGATTACCCTGCCGAAAGCAAGCAGCGAAGAGCATCTCAAAGAAAACATGGATGTGGATTTTGTGATTTCCGCAGAAGACATGGAGATTTTGAAGAACTGCGAAAGAATTAAAGATTACGGCGATGCTTCCTTCTTCCCGGTTTACGGAGGAAAGATGTAAGTTTACGGAGGATAGACGGAATATAAAAAATCCGTATATTATCTGTCATATCTGATTGCAACAAGCGAGGCAGTGACGAAAGATTATCTCGCCTATCTGGACAGCCGGAACATTTCCTGGATTGCCTGCGGAAAAGACAGGATTGACCTGAAACGTGCGAGCGAAATTCTGGCAGAGCAGTACCATGTAGAAAGAATGGGCATTGTCGGCGGTGCCAATATCAATACCGCCTTTTTGGAGGAAGGACTTTTAGATGAAATCAGTATCCTCGTTGGTGCGGGAATTGACGGAAGGGGCGGCATGCCGGCGGTGTTTGACGGGCTTGCCATGGAGCATGATGTGACGGCACTGAAGCTTCTTGATGTGCAGAAATTTGACAGCGGCGCCGTATGGCTGCGGTATTCCTGCAAATAAAGTATAGCTGACCAAAACTAAAATATAGCGGCAGAGAGTAAAGAACGGCAGTGGGTTATTCCCCACGGCCGCTTTTTTCTTTCAGTTCTTCGTATAATTTTTCTATGGCGCCGTCTTCAGGCAGGTTAAAAAATACCGTAGTCTTATCAGTCTGTAACATCAGGATGGGCATCGTGTCGCCGCACAGATACAGGTTGCAGTTTCCATAGGTACGGCCGCGAAAATGACCGACGGAATAGGAATCGGTTGCGGCGCCGTTTGTCCGCCAGAAATCATCATGGGGGAGCTTCGGCAGCAAAGTAAGATTTTCGATATCGGCAAGGTGCACCCTTGTTTTATAGCCGCCGGCGGAAACAGTAAAGGTTTCTTCGGAAAAGGAAGTTTTTACCTCAACATGGGAAAGCGGAAGCAGAGCACAAAGGGTAAAAACCACGCAGCCAATGAGAAAAACTGTCAGGAAAACCGTGCATGCCCGGGCTTTTTTGTTGGCATAATTAAATGCATAGTTGCCGCTCTGGAGTCTGTTGGGAACCAGCATATGTTTATCGCCGGGATTATAGTAAAAACCGGTTTTCCAGTATTCGTCATCATCAACATAAAGAGGGACAGGGTCACCGTCCAGCAGTTCTTTCTTACGTTCTTTCCAAAAATACAGGGGAATTAAAAGACCGGCTGCCGAAAAAATCTGCAGGAACAGATAAAGGTAAAAACCGGTAACGGAAAAATTCCCGGAATGAAGCGTTGCCAGTGCCAGCGTTACAAAGGAGATGCCGTTGCACAGGCTTAAAAGCCAGAGACCGAGCCCCTTATAGAATTTCATGGTATGGTTGACTTTTTGATTTAAGCCGGTGTCCTTACTGTAAACCGGACGCTCCGAGCGGTTTATATACAGATGGAAAAGGCAGGCTCCGACGGATAAAAGAAGGGAACCGGCAAAAATGATGAGAAGCGTCATAAAATAGGGTTCTTCTCTTTTTCCCAGGAAAGGGAGGAAGCAGACTGCTTCCGCAAGCAGGACCGGAATATGCAATCCTAACGAAAAAGGATTTTTGGCAGCTTTCACAGAAAGAGCGGTATCAATATAAACCTTCTTCTGATTTTCTGCAATCCAGCCGTTTTTCAGTTTCAGTGCATACATTTTTCTATGGTGTAAAATCAAAAGAAATTCCACACCGGCGCAGTATTCCACAATCCACAGAGCGTAAATCATAAAAAAGAGAAACCAACTGTAGAAGAGGAGCGGGCAGCTTAAAATGCCTGCCAGAGTATTCCATTTTAGAAAATGCTTCATGGTTTTATGTGACCCTTCTTTTAAGGAAACCACTTCGTCATCCGTAAGATGCTCCTTGGGAATGTGAACACCTAAGAGCATGCCGTTTGCGTACTGATAAGAGGATGACAGGGCAAAGTAAAAACAGCCGCACATAAATAAATTTGTGACAAGAAAAATAATAAACATGGCAATATTCATAATCGTTTCCGTTCCTTTCCGAAATCTGCAAACGGTATGTTTTCATACCGAACAGGGACTCATGCGGGCATACATTTTTTCACACATGGCAAGAAAAGCCTCCTTATCCATGCCGGTGATGCTGGCTTCGGCGGACAGAAGCTCTAACTCCGACTCTAATTTTTCCTGAAATCGGGTATCGGGAGAAAGGTTGTCGGCAACAAAGGCACCCAGCCGTCTGTCTGTGCGGATAAAACCTTCCGCTTTCAAAATCTGATAGGTTTTGTTGACGGTCATAGTGTTGACACCGGCGTCCATGGCAAGCTGCCTTACGGTGGGCAACTTTTCGTTTTTCTTAAGCTCACCCTTTCCGATGCCCTTGACAATCTGGTTCCGGAGCTGCACATAAATGGGAATGTCGCTGTTCATATCCAGTTCAATAATCATAAAAATCTCCCCTTTCTAAAAAAATAAGTGAAAATGGGTAAATACATGCAGACCATACAGGCAAGAGCATAGAAATGCGATTCCTGTATTATTTGTATTACAAATACTAATACAAAAGACAAAAAAAGTCAACCTTTTGAATAGGAAACTATTTTCTATCCATAATAATAGTGTAAATATTCTGGAAAGGAAGTAGAACTATGATATTAAAGGAAAAGGAACGTACCACCATTGAAGACCTGCAGACACAGGAAAAAAGCTGCGTAGAAAAATACGGAAAGTATGCCGAGCAGGCAAAGGATCCGGAATTAAAAAGCCTGTTTCAGACCCTGCAAAAAAAAGAGCAGGAGCATTATGACTCTTTAAGCCAGGTGCTTTCCGGCACCGTTCCCCAGTGCAACTGCAACGACTCCGACGGTAAAAACTATGAACCCAAGGCAACCTATTCTGCCATGGAAAATACGGACGACAAACTGCACGATGCGTTTCTGGCAACCGACTGCATCGGTACGGAAAAGTTAGTATCCGGCGAATACAACACCGATGTTTTCAACTTCGGGGACAGCGGTGTGAGAAAGCTTCTTGCTGATATTCAGGTGGAAGAGCAGAATCATGCGGAAATGCTTTACAAATATAAAACTGTCAACGGTATGAAATAAACCTTTGGGGCTGCGGCAACCGCAAATATTTCCGGCGGTGCGGCAGCCCCTCTTGACTTCTCTTTTCAAATAGGGGTATGATTGTTTTTTAGAATAGAACTACAAGGAAGGACATCGTATACAAATGAAGAAAATCTGGAAAATCACTGTCGTATTAACCCTGGCAGTAATGGTATTCAGCGGATGCGGAAAAGCAGAAGCCTTTGCCTATAAGCAGTTTGACAACATACAGTTTACCTGTGCTTTGGAGGAGGGCGCAGGACAGGGTATTGCGGTTGGCGGACAAACGAGTATGCGGATACAGGAGGACGGCTCCTTCAGCGCCAGTTATTATGCCATGGACATGGAGGACACGGGAGAGGATTATCAGGGCGGTACCATGTATTACGGCTCCGGTTTCGGACAAATCGCAGAACCGGTCCGTGTGGATGACTATACCTACAGGGCAAAAGTGGAGAGCATTACCTGGTCGGAAACAGACGGTGAAAGCTTTCAGGGCGGCATACGTATGGTATACACAGAAGTTTACGGTCTGGAAGAGGCAGAGGAATTTATGATTTATCTGCCCGGAAAAAAGGTGGCGCAGCTGCCGGAAGCGTACATAGAAAGTGTAAAGGAACAGTTCTGCGATGAAAACGGAAATATGCCGGAAACTCTCCCGTTTTACGGAATTTTCAATGAGTCAACCCAGACGGGCTTTGTCGGAGAGGAGATTGATAACCCGTAAAGAAAGGCGAGCCACTCAAGCGCTGCTTGCATCAAGTACTGCTTGCTTGGAAAACAAAACATAACCGGTTACGATGAATGTGTCAGATGACAGGCCGGCTGTTATCCAATACAGGAAAGAGAGGAAACGTTATGTTTGAAACAGCAAAAGTAGGAAGAAAAATCAAAGAGGCAAGAGTGGCGCAGAATATGACGCAGATGAACCTGGCGGATGCCATGGGCGTCAGCTATCAGGCGGTTTCCAACTGGGAAAGAGGGGATTGAGATATAATAGTGACAAGCTTAAGAAAGCCTTATAAACGGGGCGTTTCAGAGGTTAGTCCAACTATATATTTTTAATCAGTTACGGTAAAATTGGTGGAGAAAGGCATCAAAAAA
>Ga0129313_1000658_pt1 | contig 26636 bp, 24 predicted proteins | sample O1105metagenome_FD_94436 | JGI IMG/M metagenome (GOLD analysis project Ga0129313, IMG submission 94436) | Orangutan group fecal microbial communities from fecal samples from Wisconsin, USA - O1105 metagenome | ecosystem: Host-associated > Mammals > Digestive system > Large intestine > Fecal...
AAAACGCATGAGTCTCATGCGCCATTTTTGACGCGAAAGCCCTTGTGTGGTGGCTTCTGAGACGATTTACGGGGTGCATGAAAACCAGTCTGTTAAGCGAAGCGGGCAGGCGGGCGGGGCTGCGCGCGTGACAATAAATAATCTAGAAATATCTGGCCTATCCAGTATGTTGTCACTTTAGGTTAAGTGAGAAGCTGAACGACTAGACTCACCAATCAAATCATGTACAATTTTTCGTGCTTATCTGATAGCATCAAAAAAATCAATTAACTTTGCAATCTTATGAATGTTAAAACAATAAATCGAGAAGCAAGTAAAACATCTGGTCGTGGTTTATCTTTTCAACGTACTCGAGCTGTGCAACGTCTTTTGAGGCTTATAAAACAAAACGGCTCAAGGGTATGTTATTGCGCAACAGAGTTCATAGAAGACTCTGCAACTCTGGTCCCTGAAGATACTGGTGTTGACATTACAATTGAAGAAAATAAAAATTACTCGAGTGGTCTAAGCTTTAATAGCGATCCAATAAAAAACACTATCGTAGCATTTGCCGATCAATACTTAGCATATTTCAATGATAATAAAACCATTGATTTTTCTATTTTTTGTCACGCTAAAATTTCGGATGAACAGTTAGATAACACATATATACAAAATCATATCATTGGTTTTATACCACAAACAGCAAAAAAAACTAGATTTAAAATATTAAATAAACTGGCATCAAATATTGATCTGGATGAAAACGAAATAACTTTAGCTCGAAATTTATTCTTGGATGAATACAGGAAGCAATACACGGTTTACAAAGATACTCAAAAAACAGTTATAGATTGTATAGGTGGTAATTACAATAAGGTGGTCTCTTGGAAAAATGATGATTTTCTGGAATTTATCAAAGGTATTACTTTCATTATCGATGACGCAGATAGTGATGATTTAGACGAGTCTGTAAAAGATGACATTAGAAACTGTGAGTTCTATAATCAACGCCATTATGGGCTAGAGAATATAATACTTAGTGCTATCGAGATATTGTTTGATAAATCTCAACAGGATGAAAGAAAATTTGGCCGCTTTGTTAGTCGTGATAAAGTACAAGTTGTTTTTTTACAGATCGCTGCTAATAACGATGACTATAAACCTGTAGATCCTTCCTGGGAATCATTTGCCGCTATTGATACTGAGGATCAGCGTAATCTAACTAAAAAATATTTGAGCGTATGCAATTCTATTTCTACAAGACATTTAACAAGACTCAGTCTGTCTGCAACAAACTCTAGGGCAAACGAAACTATTTTTGGACAAGAATACGCATCACTTCGTTGTAAAATCTTTGAATGGTGCGATGAATATCTTGAGAAAACATGTACGAAAAGTAATTTTACGATTGATGAGCTTAATTCTTATTTAGACGAAATGGTAGACTTATGTTATAATAATGTACAAGATTTAAAGAAAACATATAGAATAAGAATAAATGATAGAGATAATATTAAGGGAATAATTTTAAGTCTATTCGATGATTGTTATTTAGCATATGATGAATAATAAAATATGAACAACAAACAGAAACAGGAAAGAATCAAACAAATTAGTTTCATATCTGGAGAGGATTTTTACTTCCTAACATATTTGATTCTGATTTGTTTGAAGGAAATATCAAATAAAAATATGTTATTTAAAGATCATAGAAAACTTACATTCTTGATGCAGCTCATCGCATCGCCAAAAGCAATCTCTGTATTAGTGAATAATAAAGAAAACCATATATTACATCCAGAAGAAAAAGAGATTCTTTTCGATATTTTCGTCAAAGCATCATTAAATGAACGAGAAGTATATAAAATACTAAGAAGTTTAGAAAAAAGAAAAATAATAGGCTTAATAAATACAGACAAGCCTGATTGTTATGACATAAAAATATTAAATAACGAAATATTAACACAATTTTTTAACACGATGCTTTTCCAATCTGAATTTAATAATATTAATATTCTCAAAAATATTATCAAGCGTATCAATAGTTTAACTCTAAACACTTTAATCACAAAAATATTTGAAAATTATGGGCTTAAATTATGGGTCAGTTAAAAATACATAAAGTTCACTATGAAGGAAAAGCTTATACTTTCAGCTCACCACCTTTAGATGAACATAAGGTAAATATTATCGAGGCTCCTAACGGTAGCGGAAAATCAACGCTATTCGACCTTATTTACTATTCTTTAGGTGGGAGGGTTTCACATTTTAATAAGAGTGAAAAAGTCACACACAAAGAAATTGTTAGTGACACTTCTAATTTTGTGGAATTAGAAATATCTGCTAATGGAAATTACTATCGACTTGTTAGAAAAATTGGTGAAAACCTTATAACTATATTTTCAAAAAGCGATCTTATTGTTAATGGTGAAAATACCGGTAACTTTGCTTGCCTTGCAATAAATAGGCATAGAATTGACGATTATATTTTTTCTGATTGGCTATTAAATGAACTTAACATTCCAGCTATTGAAATATTTCATTCTGGTAAGAATTTTAAAATAGGCTTCAATGATCTTTTACGCTTGATATATTATAATCAAGGAACTGATGCGAATATAATTTACAAGCCAGCCGATCAACATAATTATGTAAGTGACTCTGTATTCCTTAGAAAAGCTATATTCGAAGTCCTCATCGGTAAAACTTTAGTACAACTATACGATGCTTATGGTGTTCTTAAGAGAAAACAAAGCAATTATGATAAAGCTAATGTACTTTATAACGAATATTGTGACATAGTGAACGAAATGCATAAGCAATTAGGCATTAATGAAGTCATAAATGATAATTTTTTAAAGCAAAAAATCAATTCACTGGAATCTGATATAGATCGCCTTATAAAATTCAGAAATAACAGCATTACAATCAAAAATAAAGTTAATAATGGGATAACTAAAACTGAAAAGTTAAAAGAAGAGTTCAGCCTAACTGAAATTGAACTTATTAATTATGAAAATCTAGCTCTCAATAAATACAAAGAAATTGATTCTATCAATGATATCATTACAAGAACTAAAGAGGATGCTCGCAGAATAGAAAAAATCATACATACACACAAACAACTTGAAATGTTTACACCTGATACATGTCCTTACTGCCTTAAGCATGTTGATCGCCCAAGTGATAAATGTGTGTGTGGTAATGAGATTGATGAAAATGATTATAGACGTTATTTCTACGATCCTAGTGAATATTACTCATTACTCAAAAGTAAGATTAAATCGCTAGAAACTATGAAAATTGCCTTAGATTCTTCTAAAGAAGAATTAGCTAGTATTCATGCAAAAATTAAAAAACTAAGGGAGACTAATTCTGAACTGAAAAATGAATTACGCAACGCTCTTGATAATATTGAATATATTACGGATCTCAATACACTTGATGAAGTTGAAGATCTTGTTATCGAAAAGAAAGAACAGATAAGCAATCTTAAGCAAGCTTTAATTTTAGAGGAACGGTTGCAGAATTATCAAGATGATAAGAATACTTCTAAAATTGAAATGGATAAAGCTAAATTAGTAGTTGAAAAACTTGAAGCTTCTGCTGCTCAAGAGCTTATTGAAAAGATAAAAGATTTTAGCAAGTACTATAATAAATTCATGAAATTATCTCTTCCTGATTGTAGATCAGCAGAGATAAGTTCAGATGATTATATGCCACTAATTAATAATGGTGATTACAAAGAGGCAAGTGCAAATGTGCACAAAAGATTTTTGTATTTCGTCACTCTCCTGCAAATGTCGTTAGTCGATGATATACCTTTCCCAAGACTTTTATTAATAGATACACCTGAAAACATTGGAATTGATAATGATAATCTTAAGAGAATGATAGGATGTCTTGATGCGTTAGAAAACCCTAACAATGTGGATTATCAAGTTATTTTATCAACTGGGGTGAAAAAATATCCAGATTCTTTTAAGGGCAATGTCATATTACAACTGTCAAAAGCTAATAAATTATTGAAACAAAAATAATAATTTCTAGGCCTGCTTGCAGGCCTAACATTTTTAAGCTTTATTTTTTTTCGCAAAATCAAAAGGGCTTACCTCAGCATTCTTATTTGCATCTAAAAAATCAGCCCACCATTGGATCATCAGTCTCCTTTCATCCAAATGCTCTGAAGTATGAATATAAGCAGCACGCACATTGTTACGTTCTGAGTGACTCAACTGGCGTTCTATTGCGTCATCACTCCATAACCCCGACTCCCCCAAAGCACCACGCGCCATAGTTCTAAATCCATGACCACATACTTCAGTTTTAGTGTCATAGCCCATCGCACGCAATGCGCTATTTACCGTGTTTTCACTCATAACCTTAGTTGCGTCATGATCCCCCGGGAACAGCAGCTCTTTATCACCACTAATTTGCTTGAGCAGCTCTAATAAAACCATCGCCTGCCGACTAAGCGGAACGATATGCTCCTCTTTCATCTTCATCCCACGGTACGAATAACGAACACCTTTAATTTCTTCTCGTTTTGCCGGTATACGCCAAAGAGATTTATCGAAGTCGAATTCATCCCAGCGAGCGAAACGCAACTCACTGGAACGAACAAAAGTTAGTAAGGAAAGCTCGACTGCAATCCGTGTCATTACACGGCCACGATATGCAGCAAGACGTGCAAGAAACTCAGGGAATCGGCTTGAGGGTAAAGCGGGGTAATGTCGCGCTTTGGTTGTCGATAACGCACCGGCCATATCACTGGCTGGATTTGAGTCGATGTAATCGTTCTGCACGGCATAACGCATAATGGCCGTAACGCGCTGTTGCAAGCGCTGAGCGACGTCATGCTTTCCACTGGCATCAACTTTTTTAATCGGGGCTAACAGGTGGCTGGTTTTGAGCTGGCGAATGTCGGACGAACCGATATGAGGGAATATATAAAGCTCAAGATAGCGAAGAACGCGCGATCGATGATCTTCACTCCATCGCTTGTTACTGGCATGCCATTCACGAGCAATGGTTTCGAAAGTATATGCTCCCGAATTCTCGGCCTGAGCTTCTTTCTTTTCGGCTTTTGGGTCTATGCCCTGTACTAAGAGCTTTTTAGCTTCATCGCGCTTTGCTCTTGCCTGAGCAAGAGTCACTGTAGGCCAAACACCAAAAGCGAGGCGATCCTCTTTTTTGTCAGAGGGACGTCGGTATTTCATGCGCCAGTATTTAGAACCCTTGGCCGAAACCTCAAGATACAAACCGCCGCCATCGGCCATTTTGTAGGTTTTGTCTTTTGGCTTTGCGGTCTCGACCTGTCTGGCGTTGAGCTTCATTTGGGGGCACATTTCTAATCGAAGTTAAGATGCCCCCAATTATGCCCCCAATGACATCCGGATTTCAACGGACAACCTTGGACGACTCTGGACGTAAAAATCGCTACAAGCATTGATTTTTAAGGGATAATTGGAATTTCTCGGATGGTCTTGGAAGTACTAATGGTGCCGAAGGCCGGACTCGAACCGGCACGTATTTCTACGGTTGATTTTGAATCAACTGCGTCTACCGATTTCGCCACTCCGGCACGGAAGGGATGCGGAAAACGTTGTGGATTATACCTGTCATGCGCCACCATGCAAGCGCCAGCGTGTGTCTGGCTCGCTAAGTGTTGAAAATTTCAGCATTACCTTTCTTAGCTGTAACCCTCATCACAGTTTGCCCTCTCCTTAATCCCCCCTTCTGCGAAGCGTCCCGTTTCCCCATACTCTACACTTCCAGTTCAACACCACACTGAGGGAAACACGATGTCGATGATAAAAAGCTACGCTGCAAAAGCGGCGGGCAGCGAACTCGAACTCTATGAATATGATGCGGGCGAGCTTAAGCCGGAAGATGTCGAAGTCCAGGTCGATTACTGCGGTATCTGCCATTCTGATTTGTCGATGATCGACAACGAATGGGGATTCTCTCAGTATCCGCTGGTTGCCGGGCATGAGGTGATTGGTCGCGTGGCGGCGCTCGGCAGCGCGGCGCAGGATAAGGGCCTGAAAGTTGGTCAGCGCGTCGGCGTTGGCTGGACGGCGCGCAGCTGCGGGCATTGCGATGCCTGTATCAGCGGTAATCAGATCAACTGCCTTGAAGGGTCTGTTCCCACGATACTCAATCGCGGCGGCTTTGCCGAGAAGCTGCGGGCCGACTGGCAGTGGGTGATCCCGCTGCCGGACAGTATCGATCTGGCAGCCGCTGGCCCCTTACTGTGCGGCGGCATCACGGTGTTCAAACCACTGCTGATGCACCATATCACCGCCACCAGCCGCGTCGGGGTGATCGGCATCGGCGGCCTGGGGCATATCGCCATTAAGCTGTTACATGCGATGGGTTGCGAAGTGACCGCGTTCAGCTCCAATCCGGCGAAAGAGCAGGAAGTGCTGGCGATGGGGGCGGATAAAGTGGTCAACAGCCGCGATCCGGATGCGCTAAAAGCGCTGGCGGGCCAGTTCGATCTCATTATTAACACGGTTAACGTCGATCTCGACTGGCAGCCCTATTTTGAAGCGCTGGCCTACGGCGGTAACTTCCATACCGTCGGCGCGGTGCTGAAGCCGCTGCCGGTTCCGGCGTTCACCTTAATTGCCGGCGATCGCAGTATCTCTGGTTCGGCGACCGGTACGCCGTTCGAACTGCGCAAGCTGATGAAGTTTGCCGGGCGCAGCAAGGTGTCGCCCACCACCGAACTGTACCCGATGTCGCAAATTAACGAAGCTATCCAGCACGTGCGTGACGGCAAAGCCCGCTACCGCGTAGTGCTTAAAGCCGACTTCTGATCGTCTTTGCCGGGTGGCGTAAGCTTCCCGGCTATTCTCCCCGCTATTCCTGACAGGTTAAATTCTCCTCACAATCTCCGCAATTTAGCGGTGAAGAGTGCGTCACGGTTGCCTATACTCCAGGCAGGATAAATGGAGGAAATCTCAATGAGCGCACCCCTGCTAATTGCCCGCACGCCGGACACCGAACTGTTTTTACTGCCAGGCATGGCCAACCGTCACGGGCTGATTACCGGCGCGACCGGGACCGGTAAAACCGTCACGCTACAGAAGCTGGCCGAATCGTTGTCCGAGATTGGCGTGCCGGTATTTATGGCCGATGTGAAAGGTGACTTAACCGGTGTAGCCGAGGAAGGACAAGCCTCTGAAAAGCTGCTCACCCGCCTGAAAAACATCGGCATTACCGGCTGGCAACCGCATGCTAACCCGGTCACGGTGTGGGATATCTTCGGCGAAAAAGGTCATCCCGTGCGAGCTACTGTATCTGACCTCGGACCGCTGCTGCTGGCCCGTCTGCTGAACCTCAACGACGTGCAGTCCGGCGTGCTGGATATTATCTTCCGTATTGCCGATGACCAGGGATTGCTGCTGCTCGATTTCAAAGACCTGCGGGCTATCACCCAATACATTGGCGATAACGCTAAATCCTTCCAGAATCAGTACGGCAATATCAGTAGCGCCTCGGTCGGGGCTATCCAGCGCGGGCTGCTGTCGCTGGATCAACAGGGCGCGGCACACTTCTTTGGCGAACCGATGCTGGACATCAAAGACTGGATGCGTACCGACGCCAGCGGCAAAGGGATGATTAATATCCTCAGCGCCGAGAAGCTCTATCAGATGCCCAAACTGTACGCTGCCAGCCTGCTGTGGATGCTCTCCGAACTGTACGAACAATTGCCGGAAGCGGGCGATCTGGAGAAGCCAAAACTGGTGTTCTTCTTCGATGAAGCGCACCTGCTGTTCAACGATGCCCCGCAGGTGCTGCTGGATAAAATCGAGCAGGTGATCCGCCTGATCCGCTCGAAAGGGGTCGGCGTGTGGTTCGTCTCGCAAAACCCGTCGGATATTCCGGACAACGTGCTTGGTCAGTTGGGGAACCGCGTGCAGCACGCCCTGCGCGCGTTCACCCCGAAAGACCAGAAAGCGGTGAAAAGCGCGGCGCAAACCATGCGCGCCAACCCGGCATTTGATACCGAAAAAGCCATTCAGGAGCTGGGAACTGGTGAGGCGCTGGTGTCGTTTCTGGACGCCAAAGGCAGCCCTTCTGTGGTTGAACGGGCGATGGTGATTGCGCCATGCTCACGGATGGGACCGGTGACGGACGACGAGCGCAACGGGCTGATTAATCACTCTTCGCTGTACGGCAAATATGAAGAAGATATCGACCGCGAGTCCGCCTATGAACGTTTGCAGCAAGGCGTGCAGGCCAGTACCGAGCAGCAAAATACGCCCCCCGCCAACGGTAAAGCTGTCGATGTGGATGGCGGTATTCTCGGTGGGTTGAAGGATATTCTGTTTGGCAGCACCGGACCGCGTGGCGGTAAGCGCGATGGCGTGGTGCAGAGCGTGGCGAAAAGCGCGGCGCGACAGGTTACCAATCAGATAATCCGCGGTATGCTGGGGAGTTTGATGGGCGGGAGAAAACGCTAGCCCGTGTTACGTTGCCGGATGGCGGCGTGAACGCCCTATCCGGCCTACGGGTCCGGAGTAGGCCTGAAAAGCACAACGCCATCAGGCCTACGATTACTGTGATTACGACTTACGTAGCATCAGCCACAGGCTTATCAGGAAGAAGCTGGCGCTTGGCAGCAGCGCACCGATAATCGGCGGAATGCCGTACACCAGCGTCAGTGGGCCAAAGATTTGGTCCAGCACATAGAACACAAAGCCAAAGCTAATCCCTGTCACCACGCGCACGCCCATCGGGACGCTACGCAGCGGACCAAAGATAAACGACAACGCCATCAGCATCATGACCGCTACGGACAGCGGCTGGAAGACTTTGCTCCACATATTGAGCTGGTAGCGTCCGGCATCCTGGCCGCTCGACTTCAGGTACTTCACGTAGTTGTGCAGACCGCTAATCGACAGCGCGTCAGGATCCAACGCCACGACGCCGAGCTTGTCGGGTGTCAGGTTGGTTTTCCAGGTGCCGCTCACCGTTTGCGAGCCGGTGATTTGCTTCGGATCGGTCAGGTTGGATTCATCCACCTGCGACAAACGCCAGACCTTCTGCTCCGGGTCAAATGTCGCGCTTGCGGCATAGCGAACGGACTGCAGACGGCGCTTGTCGTTAAACGAGTAGATGCTAATCCCGCCCAGCTCGGCCTCGCCTTTCACTCGCTCGATGTAGACAAAGCTGTCACCGTCTTTCGCCCACAAACCCTGCTGAGTAGAGAGCAGCGAGCCGCCGTACATCTGCTGCGCACGGTAGTTACGCGCCATCTGTTCACCTTGTGGCGCGCCCCATTCGCCGATAGCCATCGTCAGCAGCACCAGCGGAATCGCGGTTTTCATCACCGACAACGCCACCTGCATACGGGTAAAGCCAGAAGCCTGCATCACCACCAGTTCACTACGCTGGGCCAGCATGCCCAACCCCAGCAATGCCCCCAGCAGCGCCGCCATCGGGAAGAAGATCTGGATATCTTTCGGCGCACTGAGCAGGGTATACAGCCCGGCGCCCATCGCATCGTAGCTCCCCTGCCCGGCTTTTTTCAGCTGGTCGACAAACTTGATGATCCCGGAGAGCGACACCAGCATGAACAACGTCATCATGATGGTGGTGAAAATGGTTTTACCGATATAGCGGTCAAGTACACCAAAAGGCTGCATTATACCGCTCCTTTACGCATAAAACGGGCACGCAAGCGGCGCATCGGCACCGTATCCCAGAGGTTAAGCACAATCGCCAGCGCCAGATACGCCAGGTTAACCGTCCACATCCAGAACACCGGATCCAGCTTACCTTTACCGCCATTCGACTTCAGCGACGTCTGAACCAGGAAGAACAGCAAATAGAGCAGCATTGCTGGCAGCATCGACAGCACCCGACCCTGACGCGGGTTCACCACGCTCAGCGGTACGACCATCAGCGCCATCATAAATACGGTGAATACTAACGTGATACGCCAGGTCAGCTCCGCGCGGGCACGATCGGTGTCGGTCGTCCACAGCGTACGCATGTTCATCTGGTCGGTATCGTTTGGATCCAGCGCCACGGCCTGATGACCGATAATCGCCTGATAATCCTGGAAGTCGGTAATGCGGAAATCGCGCAGCAGCGCGGTACCTTCAAAGCGCGTGCCCTGGTTCAGCGTCACAACCTGAGAGCCATCGCGCATCTGGGTAAGATGTCCGGAATCGGCTACGACGACCGAAGGACGAGCGTTGCCTTTCGGGCGGATTTGCGCGAGGAACACGTCTTTGAAGTTGCTGCCGTCAACGCTTTCGATAAACAGCACCGAACTGCCGTTGGTCGCCTGCTGGAATTGCCCCTGAGCAAGCGCCGCCATACCGGGGTTCGCTTTCGCCTCCGCCAGGACTTCGTCCTGATGTCTGGAGGACCACGGTCCAGCCCACATCACGTTGACCGCCGCAATAATACTGGTAAACAGCGCCAGCACCATCGCCGCTTTCACAAGTACTGCCTTGCTCAGCCCGCAGGCGTGCATGACCGTAATTTCGCTTTCGGTATACAGTTTGCCCAGCGTCATCAACAGCCCGAGGAACAGGCTTAAGGGCAAGATAAGTTGCGCCATTTCTGGCACGCCCAGCCCCAGCAGCGAGAGCACCAGATTTGCCGGGATATCACCGTCAACAGCCGCACCAAGGATCCTGACCAACTTTTGACAAAAGAAGATCAAAAGCAGGATGAATAGGATCGCAAGTTGGCTTTTGAGCGTTTCCCGAACCAGATATCTTATGATTATCACTTTAAATACGCCCGTAAAAACCCGTCTTTTGCCGGAATTTAGCTTGTTTCATGGCTTAAACGTCATTTATTCTCTTGAGTCGTCGAAATCGTCGCTAAGATCATTATACTCAACGGATCCACCTCTCAGAAATTGTTCTGACGTGCCAATGCCGTAATAACGTTAAGATTAACACGAAGTCACCGCAACAGCGGGTATGAGTTACGAAAGCTTGCAATTCTATCCGTAGCCACCGCCGTTGTCTTTAAGATTCAGGAGCGTAGTGCATGGAGTTCAGTGTAAAAAGCGGTAGCCCGGAGAAACAGCGGAGTGCGTGCATCGTCGTGGGTGTCTTTGAACCACGCCGCCTCTCTCCGATTGCAGAGCAGCTCGACAAGATCAGCGACGGGTACATCAGCGCACTGCTGCGTCGCGGCGAACTGGAAGGCAAACCGGGTCAAACCCTGTTGCTGCACCATGTTCCTAACGTTCTGTCTGAGCGAATTCTCCTTATTGGTTGTGGCAAAGAGCGCGAACTTGATGAGCGCCAGTACAAGCAGGTCATTCAGAAAACCATCAATACGCTGAATGATACCGGTTCGATGGAAGCCGTTTGCTTTCTGACTGAGCTGCACGTCAAAGGGCGCAATAACTACTGGAAAGTACGTCAGGCTGTCGAAACAGCGCAAGAAACGCTGTACAGCTTTGATCAGTTGAAGACCAACAAAAGCGAGCCACGTCGCCCGCTGCGTAAAATGGTCTTCAACGTGCCGACCCGCCGCGAGCTGACCAGCGGTGAGCGTGCTATCCAGCACGGTCTGGCGATCGCCGCCGGCATTAAAGCGGCAAAAGATCTTGGCAACATGCCGCCGAACATCTGTAACGCCGCCTACCTGGCCTCTCAGGCGCGCCAGCTGGCAGACAGCTACAGCAAAAATGTTGTGACCCGCGTGATCGGCGAGCAGCAGATGAAAGAGCTGGGCATGCACTCTTATCTGGCCGTCGGTCACGGCTCGCAGAACGAGTCGCTGATGTCGGTCATCGAGTACAAAGGCAATCCGTCCGAAGACGCGCGTCCGATCGTGCTGGTCGGTAAAGGGTTAACCTTTGACTCCGGCGGTATCTCGATCAAACCTGCCGAAGGCATGGATGAGATGAAATACGACATGTGCGGCGCGGCAGCGGTATACGGCGTGATGCGCATGGTGGCCGAGCTTCAGTTGCCTATCAACGTCGTCGGCGTGCTGGCGGGCTGTGAAAACATGCCGGGTGGCCGCGCGTATCGCCCAGGCGACGTGCTGACCACCATGTCTGGACAGACCGTTGAAGTGCTCAATACGGATGCCGAAGGCCGTCTGGTGCTATGCGACGTGTTAACCTACGTCGAGCGCTTTGAGCCAGAAGCGGTGATTGACGTTGCGACCCTGACCGGCGCGTGCGTGATTGCGCTGGGCCATCACATCACCGGCCTGATGTCGAACCACAACCCGCTGGCGCATGAGCTGATCGGTGCGTCCGAGCAGGCTGGCGACCGCGCGTGGCGTTTGCCGCTGGGTGATGAATACCAGGAGCAGTTAGAGTCCAACTTTGCGGATATGGCGAACATCGGCGGACGTCCTGGCGGTGCCATTACCGCGGGCTGCTTCCTGTCACGCTTTACCCGTAAGTACAACTGGGCGCACCTGGATATCGCCGGTACCGCATGGCGTTCAGGGAAAGCCAAAGGCGCAACCGGTCGTCCAGTGGCGCTGCTGTCGCAGTTCCTGCTCAATCGTGCCGGTTTTAACGGCGAAGAGTGATGTAAAACGCCGGGTGTCGGCTTCGCCTTACCCGGCCGACTACATCACTCAACCGTAGGCCGGGTAAGCATAGCGCCACCCGGCTTTGCATTTAAATCCACAACAAGAAGCCCCATATCATGAGAAACGCAACGTTCTATATTCTGGACAATGACAACACCGTCGATGGCTTAAGCGCCGTTGAACAACTGGTGTGTGAAATTGCCGCAGAACGTTGGCGTGCTGGCAAGCGCGTGCTGATCGCCTGTGAAAACGAAAAGCAGGCTCTTCGACTGGATGAAGCTCTGTGGGCGAGACCGGCAGAAAGTTTTGTTCCGCATAATCTGGCGGGAGAAGGCCCCAGAGGCGGCGCGCCGGTAGAGATTGCCTGGCCGGAGAAACGCAATAGCAGCCCGCGCGACCTGCTCATCAGTTTGCGCGTTGGCTTTGCAGATTTTGCCACCGCTTTCACAGAAGTGATAGACTTCGTTCCTTACGAAGATTCTTTGAAACAATCGGCACGCGATCGCTACAAAGCTTACCGCGTGGCTGGTTTTAACCTGAATACGGCAACCTGGAAATAATGGAAAAGACATACAACCCACAAGATATCGAACAGCCGCTTTACGAGCACTGGGAAAAGCAGGGCTATTTCAAACCTAACGGCGATGAAAGCAAAGAGTCCTTCTGCATCATGATCCCGCCGCCGAACGTCACCGGCAGTTTGCATATGGGTCATGCTTTCCAGCAAACCATCATGGATACCATGATTCGCTACCAGCGCATGCAGGGTAAAAACACCCTGTGGCAGGCTGGTACCGACCACGCGGGTATCGCTACCCAGATGGTGGTTGAGCGTAAGATTGCCGCTGAAGAAGGTAAAACCCGTCATGACTACGGTCGCGAAGCGTTTATCGATAAAATTTGGCAGTGGAAAGCGGAATCCGGCGGCACCATTACCCGTCAGATGCGCCGTCTCGGCAACTCCGTTGACTGGGAGCGCGAGCGCTTCACTATGGACGAAGGTCTTTCCAATGCCGTGAAAGAAGTCTTTGTTCGCCTGTACAAAGAAGATCTGATCTACCGTGGCAAGCGTCTGGTCAACTGGGACCCGAAACTGCGCACCGCTATTTCTGATCTGGAAGTGGAAAACCGCGAGTCTAAAGGCTCCATGTGGCACATCCGCTATCCGCTGGCCGACGGCGCGAAAACCGCAGACGGTAAAGATTACCTGGTCGTCGCCACCACCCGTCCGGAAACCGTACTGGGTGATACCGGCGTAGCCGTTAACCCGGAAGATCCGCGTTATAAAGATCTGATTGGCAAATTCGTTGTTCTGCCGCTGGTTAACCGCCGCATTCCGATCGTCGGTGATGAACACGCCGACATGGAAAAAGGCACCGGCTGCGTGAAGATCACCCCGGCGCACGACTTTAACGACTACGAAGTCGGGAAACGTCACGGCCTGCCGATGATCAACATTCTGACCTTTGACGGCGACATCCGCGAAACTGCGGAAGTGTACGACACCAAAGGCGAAGAGTCCGACGTTTACTCCAATGAAATCCCGGCTGAGTTCCAGAAGCTGGAACGTTTTGCTGCGCGTAAAGCGGTGGTTGCCGCCGTTGATGCCCTGGGCCTGCTGGAAGAAATTAAACCGCACGACCTGACCGTACCTTACGGCGACCGTGGCGGCGTGGTTATCGAACCGATGCTGACCGACCAGTGGTACGTCCGTGCCGACGTGCTGGCGAAACCGGCGGTTGAAGCGGTTGAAAACGGCGACATCCAGTTTGTACCGAAGCAGTACGAAAACATGTACTTCTCCTGGATGCGTGATATTCAGGACTGGTGTATTTCCCGTCAGCTGTGGTGGGGTCACCGTATCCCGGCATGGTATGACAACGACGGCAATGTCTACGTTGGCCGTACCGAAGACGAAGTGCGTCAGGAAAACAACCTCGGCGCCGACGTTGCGCTGCGTCAGGACGAAGACGTTCTCGATACCTGGTTCTCTTCTGCACTGTGGACCTTCTCTACGCTGGGCTGGCCGGAAAACACCGACGCGCTGCGTCAGTTCCACCCAACCAGCGTGATGGTTTCCGGCTTCGACATCATCTTCTTCTGGATTGCCCGCATGATCATGATGACCATGCACTTCATCAAAGATGAAAACGGCAAGCCGCAGGTTCCGTTCAAGACCGTCTACATGACCGGTCTTATCCGTGACGACGAAGGCCAGAAGATGTCCAAATCCAAGGGTAACGTGATTGACCCGCTGGATATGGTCGACGGTATCTCTCTGGCAGAACTGCTGGAGAAACGTACCGGCAACATGATGCAGCCGCAGCTGGCTGAGAAAATTGCCAAGCGTACCGAGAAGCAGTTCCCGGATGGCATCGAGCCGCACGGCACCGACGCCCTGCGTTTCACCCTGGCAGCGCTGGCCTCTACCGGTCGCGATATCAACTGGGACATGAAGCGTCTGGAAGGTTACCGTAACTTCTGTAACAAGCTGTGGAACGCCAGCCGCTTCGTGCTGATGAACACCGAAGATCAGGATTGCGGCTTCAACGGCGGCGAAATGACCCTGTCTCTGGCGGATCGCTGGATCCTGGCTGAATTCAACCAGACCATCAAAGCGTACCGCGAAGCGCTGGATAACTTCCGCTTCGATATCGCCGCGGGCATTCTGTACGAGTTCACCTGGAACCAGTTCTGCGACTGGTATCTGGAGCTGACCAAGCCGGTCATGAACGGCGGTTCCGAGTCTGAACTGCGCGGCACCCGCAATACGCTGGTTACCGTGCTGGAAGGTCTGCTGCGCCTGGCGCACCCAATCATTCCGTTCATCACCGAGACCATCTGGCAGCGCGTGAAAGTGATTTGTGGCAACACTGCAGATACCATCATGCTGCAGCCGTTCCCGGAATATAACGCCGCACAGGTTGATGAAGCCGCGCTGGCCGATACCGAATGGCTGAAGCAGGCGATCGTTGCCGTACGTAACATCCGTGCGGAAATGAACATCGCCCCGGGCAAACCGCTGGAGCTGCTGCTGCGTGGTTGCAGCGCTGACGCAATGCGTCGTGTGAACGACAACCGTAGCTTCCTGCTGAACCTGGCACGTCTGGAAAGCATTACCGTGCTACCAGCCGATGACAAAGGCCCGGTCTCCGTGACCAAAATCATCGACGGTGCCGAACTGCTGATCCCGATGGCTGGTCTCATCAACAAAGAAGATGAGCTGGCACGTCTGGCGAAAGAAGTGGCGAAAATCGAAGGCGAGATTGCCCGTATCGAAGGCAAACTTTCCAACGAAGGTTTCGTTGCCCGCGCACCGGAAGCAGTTATCGCCAAAGAGCGTGAGAAGCTGGATGGTTACGCAGAAGCCAAAGCGAAGCTGATTGAACAGCAGGCGGTCATCGCTGCGCTGTAATTGCCTATGCCGGATAGCGCTGCGCTTATCCGGCAAACGGGCAGCGTCATCGTAGGTCGGATAAGCGTAGCGCATCCGACACCACAGACGATAAAGCCTCTGACGCATAGGCTCAGAGGCTTTTTATTGAATTATCCTCGCTTGCGCTTCCCCTCGCCGCAGTGGTATTAACTGCATATGTCTCACTTTTATGTCATGAGTTCGCTATGAGTGCCATTACCTCCGTCGCGGCAACGCTGCGCCGAATTTCTGCCGATGATAATGCCGCCATTGCCCGCGTTATCCGCAAAGTTTCCGCTGAATACGGGCTTACCGCCGATAAGGGCTATACCGTTGCCGACCCTAATCTGGACGAACTGTTCCAGGTTTACAGCCAGCCGGGCGCAGCCTACTGGGTGGTTGAGCAAAACGGTGAAGTCGTGGGCGGCGGCGGTGTTGCACCGTTAGGATGTAGTGAACCAGACATTTGCGAGCTGCAAAAGATGTACTTCCTGTCGAGCGCGCGCGGTCAGGGGCTGGCGAAAAAACTGGCGCTGATGGCGCTCGAACATGCCCGCGAGCAGGGTTTTAAGCAGTGCTATCTGGAGACTACAGCGTTTCTGACTGAGGCAATCCGCCTGTATGAGCATTTAGGCTTTGAGCATATCAGCGAAGCGCTGGGCTGTACCGGGCACGTAGATTGTGAAGTGCGGATGTTAAAGCCCCTCTGACCTTACGCCGAGAGGCTTTAGCCGCGTTACTGCATCTCGGCTGAGAGCATCAGTCGAATAACGCCAGCCGCGCGGGCGGTTGGCAGCTTCAGCACCTGAGACCAGAGATCCTGCACTATCTCACAGGCAATCTTCTCTTTGCCGATCGCTTTAGTCGGATCGGCCATGATCTGAATATCCGGCCCATAGCGCTGTACTAACCCAGGGCTTATTGCTTGCAGATCCTGCAACGCCAGCTGTTTCTCTTCTGCCGTGACCGTATGTTTGTTCGGACCATAGGCAGCACGCATCATACTCATATCACTCGCCATACGACGGTTCATGATCTCATGCGGAACCAGACGTGCCGGGTTAATCCCCCCTTTCACTGCCGGAAACAGAAAGCGGAAGCATTCGTCATCACCTATTTTGGCCACAGCAGCGATCTGCTCAAGGTTAATTTTCATATATTCAATGACATTGGCATCTGGCGCCTGCTGCAATCTTGCCATTTGTAACTGAAGAATTTGCGGCTGTATCGCGTCGATAACCTGCAGTTCGCTACTCCCTGCTTTCTTCATCTGCGCTGCCTGGCTGATAATTTTTTGTGTCAGCTCAGGTTCCTGCTCCTTAATCACCTGAAACGCCGGATTGGAGAGCATCGCCTTTTCAAACTGCTGCTCTTCGGTCAGACCATAATCTGGGCTTTCGCGTGGGATCAGGTAGTGCACATCAAACAGATTCCACGCGATAATCGCCACCACAAAGACCACCGCGCCGGAGACCTTGCCCAGCCAGCCTTTTTTGCGAAACATGCCGACGACGATAGCAATCACCGCCCCGATATAACCTGCCAACAAAACGTGTGCCCAGTTCATTAACCATCCTTATGCCAAATCATCTCTGTTACGGGGATATATTTCCCCTTCGTGTGTTTTGATTATTACGGCAGCAGCGAGCGATTTCCAGCCACCAGATTTTGCTAACAGAAACAGGAAGGATTAAACCGCGCGGCGATGAGCACCGCGCGTCAAAGAAAGGAATTAAGCTGGCACACCGCTGTGGAAGCGGAATTCATCGTCAGGAGAGGTGATCAACGCGGCTTCTACTTCGCCAAAAAACCGCACCCGGCTACTGATATCATCGGCTGAAACCTGCTGCGCCAGCGCCAGGTAATCCTGATAGTGTCGGGCCTCGGATCGCAATAGCGACAGATAAAACGCCTGCAGATCATCATCCAGATACGGCGCCAGCGCGGCGAACCGTTCGCAGGAACGCGCCTCAATGTAAGCCCCGCAAATCAGTTTATCGATTAGCGTTAAAGGCTCATGGGTGCGTACCTCTTTGAGCATGCCTTTGGCGTAACGGCTGGCGGTAATCTTGATATAGGGAATGTTGCGGCTCATCATCGCCTCACGCACCTGCCAGAAATGATGCAGCTCTTCTTTGATCAGCAAAACCATGCTGTCGATAAGCTTGCGTCCCCACGGGTCGTCGGTTTGCGGCATCACGCTTTTGCTTATCTGTTTATTCAGCGCGATAAAATCCGGCTCATCCCCTTCTCTGAAAGCAAACGCTTCATAGGGCTTCAGCCAGTCCAGCAGCGCCTGCGATCCCTGTTTATCCGCGACATACTTACGCACCAGCAGCATCGCCGTTTGCGCCGCTTTCAGCTCACAGACGAGGTGATCGGTCAATAACAGAGGCAGATTCGCTGGGTCTCGCGCTTTATCAAGCCAGGCCTGGGGCGTTTTACAGTGCAGGAAGTTGTAGATCGGGGAAAGTATTTGCAGGTAATCCATACGTTGTCCTTGGCCTGCGGCAGCCTAGGCTACCGCAGGTCAGTAGATGACTTAGTGACGCACGCCGTCATCATCTTCGTCGACGAGGTCTTCATCGTCGCCGTCTTCACCTTCTTCGCCGTTCGGGTCTTCAAAATAGGTGCCCCAACCGTCGTATTCCACATCATATTTTTCAGCCAGGTTCATCAGTTGCTCAACCTGAGCATCGATCAACTCCGCATTCAGTGCACATTCGCTCAAAATGTCACAGCAAATAACCGTGTCGCCTTCTTCCACTTCCAGCTCTTCCGGCTCGGTCACTTCATAACCCAGCTTGAAGGCTTCTACTGCCGCTTTTTCCAGGGTTTCGAAGTCATCCGCGGAAAGGTGATGCTCGATGGTGTACAGCGCATCTGGATCGCTGCCATCTTCGAGTAGCTCTTCAATAATCAAGCGCGTTTCTTCACGCTGTTCTTCCAGTAGTTCCGGGTTTGCCATGGCTCGTTCCTCATAATGTCCTGCCGATACTCTTATTGTCACATACCGCTGTCATTGCCTCCACCTTTCCAGGAAAGATTTGTTAAACAAGGTTGCAAATGAATAAACATCCATATAAATTGAATTTTAATTCAATAAATGGCCTAAGCCATGTGAGGGAACCATGTCTGCGTTTTATCAGAAACATTTTTTGAAACTGCTTGATTTCACCTCTGCTGAACTCACGTCACTGCTCCAGCTCGCCGCACAGCTGAAGGCGGATAAGAAAAACGGCACTGAAGTCGCTAAGCTCACCGGTAAAAACATCGCGCTCATCTTCGAAAAAGACTCAACCCGTACCCGTTGCTCTTTCGAAGTTGCCGCATACGATCAGGGCGCGCGCGTGACGTATCTCGGGCCAAGCGGCAGCCAGATTGGCCATAAAGAGTCGATCAAAGACACTGCCCGCGTGCTCGGCCGCATGTACGACGGTATTCAGTATCGGGGCCACGGCCAGGAGATTGTCGAGACGCTGGCGGAATATGCCGGGGTTCCGGTGTGGAACGGATTAACCAACGAGTTTCATCCCACCCAGTTGCTGGCGGATCTGTTAACTATGCAGGAACACCTGCCGGGTAAAGCGTTTAATGAGATGACGCTGGTCTACACCGGTGATGCCCGCAACAATATGGGCAATTCCATGCTGGAAGCCGCCGCGTTAACCGGGCTGGATCTGCGCCTGGTCGCACCGCAGGCCTGCTGGCCGGAAGAAAGTCTGGTTGCGGAGTGCAAAGCGCTGGCGCAGAAAAACGGCGGCAATATTTTGCTGACCGAAGATGTCGCCACTGGCGTGAAAGACGCGGACTTCATCTATACCGACGTCTGGGTATCAATGGGCGAAGCAAAAGAGAAGTGGGCCGAACGTATTGCGCTGCTGCGTAAGTACCAGGTAAATAGCGCGATGATGGCGTTGACCGGCAATCCGCAGGTGAAATTCCTGCACTGCCTGCCCGCGTTTCATGACGATCAAACCACGCTTGGCAAACAAATGGCACAGGAATATGGTCTGCACGGCGGAATGGAAGTGACCGATGAGGTCTTTGAATCCCCCGCCAGTATCGTATTTGATCAGGCGGAAAACCGGATGCACACCATCAAAGCGGTGATGGTGGCGACGCTGGCAAAGTGAGGGCATGGATGAAAAGAATGCCGGACGGCGATGCTAAGCATCTTATCCGGCCTACAACCGCGCTCCCGTAGGCCGGGTAAGGCGAAGCCGCCCCCGGCAAATACGCTTATGCCACCCGCATTTTCACCACGGCTTTGCGTACCAGCGCTGGAGCACCGACCGCGCACAGCGGTTTATGCACTTCGCCCGGATAAAACACCACGAAATCACCTTCGTTCAGCACCACCGTTTTCTCCTGTACCCCTTCCGGCAGGAAGGCGATATCTTTATCCGCCAGCCAGTCAGTTTCCGGCGCGCCCGCAGGCTGCGTGCTGAAGGTCATGCCTTCCTGACCTTTGAGCAGGATCTGAATATCCAGATAGCGCGCGTGATACTCGGCGCGGCGCTGTGCAAACGGCTCCGTCATATCTTCAGCAATCAGATAAAACAGACGATCGCCGTCGATGTCGTGCTTACCTTTTTCCGTCTCATCCGTCACATGCGCTTTAATGTGTTCAATCGCCTGACGCAGCTCTTCCGGCAGCCAGGCATCCAGGTTGTGAATATTGCCGACAATCATCTCAAACCCCTTAATTAAAACATCGTTTCATTTTAGTTGTTATACGAAAAAATGGTCTGCCATACTACTGCTATTTGCCGATATTTTGCGTCAACGCATGTTTATCTCATTGTTACTGTTTGGCATTCAGGGTGAATGAATATTCATGAGAATCGTTTGCGATGAATAATTTGTGCATTTTTCGCTTGATCCCATAACGGAGCTGAGTATAATCGCGGACAATTTGCCGGGAGGATGTATGGTTCAGTGTGTACGACATTTTGTCTTACCGCGTCTGAAAAAGGACGCTGGCCTGCCGTTTTTCTTTCCGTTGATCACCCATTCCGAGCCCCTCAATTGAGGGGCTTTTTTTTTGCCCAGGCGTCAGGAGATAAACATGGCTAATCCGCTCTATCAAAAACACATCATTTCCATAAACGACCTCAGCCGCGATGACCTCAATCTGGTCCTCGCAACGGCGGCGAAATTAAAAGCTAACCCACAGCCGGAGCTGTTAAAGCATAAGGTTATCGCCAGCTGCTTCTTTGAAGCCTCAACCCGCACCCGTTTATCCTTTGAAACCTCCATGCACCGCCTGGGCGCCAGCGTGGTGGGTTTCTCTGACAGCAGCAACACCTCTCTGGGCAAAAAAGGTGAAACACTGGCCGATACCATTTCCGTCATCAGCACCTATGTCGACGCCATCGTAATGCGCCATCCGCAGGAAGGCGCCGCGCGTCTGGCTACGGAGTTCTCCGGTAACGTTCCGGTACTGAACGCAGGCGACGGCTCCAACCAACATCCCACCCAAACGCTGCTGGATCTGTTCACCATTCAGGAAACTCAGGGTCGCCTGGACAATCTTCACATCGCCATGGTGGGTGACCTGAAATATGGCCGCACCGTCCATTCCCTGACCCAGGCGCTGGCGAAGTTTGAAGGTAACCGTTTCTACTTCATCGCCCCGGACACGTTGGCCATGCCGCAATATATTCTGGATATGTTGAATGAAAAAGGTATCGCCTGGAGCCTGCACGGCACTATTGAAGAGGTGATGGCGGAGGTCGATATCCTCTACATGACCCGCGTACAAAAAGAGCGTCTGGACCCGTCCGAATACGCCAACGTGAAAGCGCAGTTTGTTCTGCGCGCCAGCGATCTGAACGGCGCCAGAGCAAACATGAAGGTACTGCATCCGCTGCCGCGTATCGATGAGATCACCACCGACGTCGACAAGACGCCACACGCCTGGTATTTCCAGCAGGCTGGCAACGGCATCTTCGCCCGCCAGGCGTTACTGGCACTGGTACTGAATAGCGAACTGGCACTGTAAGGGAGAAAAAGAGATGACACACGATAACAAACTGCAGGTTGAAGCCATCAAACGTGGCACCGTGATTGACCATATTCCCGCACAGGTTGGTTTTAAGCTGCTGACGCTGTTCAAACTGACGGAAACCGACCAACGTATCACCATCGGTCTGAACCTGCCGTCAGGCGAGATGGGCCGTAAGGACCTGATTAAAATTGAAAACACGTTCCTGACCGATGAGCAGGTAAACCAGCTCTCCCTGTACGCCCCGCAGGCAACGGTAAACCGCATTGACGATTACGACGTGGTGGGTAAATCACGTCCGAGCCTGCCTGAGCGTATCGACAACGTACTGGTTTGCCCGAACAGCAACTGTATCAGCCATGCTGAACCAGTATCTTCCAGTTTTGCAGTGAAAAAGCGCGCTGATGACATCGCACTCAAATGCAAATACTGTGAAAAAGAGTTTTCGCATTATGTGGTGCTGGCCAACTAATTGGGGTTGGTTATGAGATCCCGGCTCCCTATAATGAGCGGGAACATTCTACTACCGCTGTAATTCAGGAGAAATCATGAGCAAGACTATCGCGACGGAAAATGCACCAGCAGCAATCGGCCCATACGTTCAGGGCGTTGACCTGGGTAGCATGGTAATCACTTCCGGTCAGATCCCGGTCGATCCGAAAACCGGTGCCGTAGCGGAAGACGTGTCCGCTCAGGCACGTCAGTCGCTGGAAAACGTAAAAGCTATCGTTGAAGCAGCAGGCCTGAAAGTGGGCGACATCGTAAAAACGACCGTTTTCGTTAAAGACCTGAACGATTTCGCAACTGTAAACGCGACCTACGAAGCATTCTTCACCGAACACAACGCGACCTTCCCTGCGCGTTCTTGCGTAGAAGTTGCCCGTCTGCCGAAAGACGTGAAAATCGAGATTGAAGCGATCGCTGTTCGTCGCTAAGTCTTCTTGTGCCGGATGATGGCTTTGCCTCGTCCGGCCAATGCACGGGTCCTTTACAGGCCCGGTAAGCGCAAGCGCCACCGGGCATTTATCACATCACACCAAACAGTTTCGGCAGGAACAGCGAAATCGCCGGAATGTACGTCACGAGCATCAGCACCAGGAATAGCACGAGGTAAAACGGCAGCATCGCCTTCACCACCTGCTCTATTTTCTGTTTACTCACCGCACTGGCCACAAACAGCACCGACCCTACCGGCGGCGTAATCAGGCCGATCCCTAAGTTCACCAGCATGATCATGCCAAAATGAACCGGATCAATGCCGAGCGCGTTGGTCACCGGCAGCAGAACCGGCGTCAGAATGAGGATCAGCGGTGCCATATCCATCAGCGTACCGATCAGCAGCAGCATGATGTTAATACACATCAGGATGACGTATTTGTTGTCCGAGATGCTGGTGAAGGCTTCAGTGATACGCATCGGCAACTGCATATAGGTCATGACGGCACCGAACGCAGCGGCAAAGCCTATCAGGATCATGACGATAGTGACCGTTTTCACCGTGCGGAACATCAGCTTCGGCAGCTCAGACCATTTATAGTCACGATAGATAAACATGGTGACAAAGAAGGCCCACAGGCAGGCAATTGCTGCAGACTCCGTTGCGGTAAAGATACCTGACAGGATACCGCCCATGATGATCACAACGGTCATCAGGCCCCACAGCGTATCGACGAAAATCTTCAGCGCCTGGCGAAACGGTACACGTTCTCCTTTTGGATAACCGCGCTTGTGCGCGAACGCCACACACATCACCATCAGGCTGAGGCTTAACAGCAGCCCCGGCAGGATCCCGGCGATGAACAGCGCGGCAATCGACACCGTGCCACCGGTTGCCAGCGAGTAGATAACCGAGTTATGGCTGGGCGGCGTAAGAATCGCCTGCACCGAACCGCTGGCCGTTACCGCTGCGGCAAAGTCACGCGGATAACCTTTTTTATCCATCTCCGGGATCATTACCGAACCGATGGACGCGGTATCCGCCACGGACGATCCGGAAATAGCGCCAAAAAAGGTTGATGCCACAATATTTACCAGCGACAGTCCGCCGCGGATAAAACCAACAAAAATATAGGCAAAGTTCACCAGTCGCCGCGCAATTCCCCCTTCGGCCATAATAGCCCCGGCCAGAATAAAGAATGGGATCGCCAGCAGCGAAAACTTATTCACCCCACTGGTCAGTTGGATCATTACCGCTTCCAGCGGAATATCTATGTACCAGGCCCCAATGATGGCGCTAATGCCAACTGCGTACGCTACCGGTACCCCAATCGCCAGCATAATGCCGAGCGTAAAGACGAGAATAAATGCATCCATCTGCTTTCCTTTCTGAAATGGGGGCGGTAACTAGCTGGTCGATCCCAGCATAACAACGGGACGTTGGTACTGCGGTCCACGGAAAATCTTTTCTGCGATAAACAGCAGCGTTATGGCAGAGCCAATTGGCAACGGAAGATAGTTTTGCCCGGCGCTTAAAAGCGGGAATTCCGCCACGGGCTGGTCCCACAGTTCAAGACAGAGATTGGTTCCGTACCAGAGGATAAACAGGCTTATCGCCACCAACATAACGTCTGCAATTACCGAGCAATAACGGCGGGAAGCATCCCCCAGACGGTCAGTCACCATGCTCACCGCGATATGCGAGCCTGCACGATAGCTCACCGCCGCGCCAATAAAGGTGAATGTCACCATACAGAGAATAGCGACGGGTTCAGGCCATGACAGGGCGTTATTCAGAACATAACGCGCGAATATGCCAATGGGGATAATGGCGACCATGACCAATAATGCGATACCGGCAATCCACATTGACACCCGATAAAGAAAATCCATTACCGATGAATAGCATTCACCCATAATTATCACCTCGAATTAATCAAAAGATTCAGGCGGAGGGTTGATATCCTCCACCTGATGAATTACTTCACATCCTGAATACGTTTGATCAAATCCTGGTGGTCTTTACCGTAATTATCCCGCACTGACTGCGTGGCTTTATAGAAATAGTCCGTATCAATATCGTGGAACTGAACGCCGTTGGCTTTCATGGTCTCCAGTGATTTCGCATTATAATCCTGCCAAAGTTTTCGTTGCTCTATCTGTGCTTCCTTGGCGAGTTTAATAATGAGATCCTGATCTTCTTTTTTCAACTTATCCCATTTAGCTTTCGAAAACAGAAAAAGCTCAGGAATAATAAAGTGTTTACTCCAGGTATAGTTTTTCACGACCGGCAAATAGTTATGCGCAACAAACGTTGGCGGGTTATTTTCCGTGCCATCAATAACGCCGGTCTGCATGCCGCTAAATACTTCACTGACGCCCATGACAACGGAGTTAGCGCCCATCGCTTTCAGGGTATCCAGCGCTATCGGACTTCCTTGAACGCGGATTTTCATACCGTGTAAATCTTCCGGTTTCACCACCGGATTTTTGGTGATCAGGTTACGCGTGCCGGCATCCATCCAACCGAGAAACACCAGCCGCGATTTGGTATTGGCCGTCAGACGGTCGCCAATTTCCTGACCGATCATGCCATCGAGAACCTTATGCAGATGGTCCTCATCGCGGAAAATATATGGCAGGGTAAACACGTTAATTTCAGGGAGAATAGCGGCAACAGGCGTCATTGAGACACGAATAATATCGATAGCGCCTAATTGCGCCTGTTCAATCATCTGTTTTTCATCGCCTAACACGCCACCTGGAAAGGTTTTAATCTCCAGACGACCGTCGGTCGCAGCGCTAAGTTTTTCCCCCATATGTTTGACAGCAACAACGTTCGGGTAATCAGCCGGATGCACATCTGCGGCGCGAAAAGTTTGTGCCAGCGTTGCATGACTCGCCAGGAATACAGACGCGCCAATACACAGACTTAACAGGTTTTTTGTCAGTTTCATTTGTCCTTCTCCAGAAGTTCATAATATCCATTAACAGGAATAGCTTGCAGAGCAAATGACTGCCGGAATTAAAAACGGGCAGCGAGAAACTTTCTTAACGACGTTACCTGCGCAGACTAACTGGTGTAACAATTTATTTCGATGACTGCGTTCACAAAAAATCGCAGATGCTTAAAATTTTTAGCACACTGTTTCATTTTTGCAATGCAGATCGTTTTATTGATACAAAAACAACGCAAAGAAGGCGATTTGATACTAATAACACCCGTTAGCATTTCAATAAAAATAAAACACTAATATTTTGGGAGAATATCTTTCGAATGAAAAAGAGAAATGCAGGATGGTATTAACACCATCCTGCAGAGACGTTGAGGATTACTGCCAGCCGTAGCGACGGCTATAAAAACCTTTCACAAGCTGGGTTAATGTCATGTAACCCGCCAGAATCGCAATCAGCCATGGGAAGTAGCTCAGCGGCAGCGCCTGCAATTGCAGGTAGCTGGCCAGCGGCGAGAACGGTAATGCAATGCCCACCACCATTACCACCAGCGTCATCAGCATCAGCGGCCATGCGGCGCGGCTCTGGATGAACGGCACGCGACGGGTACGGATCATATGCACAATCAACGTTTGCGACAGCAGGCCCACCACGAACCAGCCAGACTGGAACAACGTCTGATGTTCAGGCGTATTGGCATGGAAGACGAACCACATCAGGCAAAAGGTCAGAATATCGAAGATCGAGCTGATCGGTCCAAAGAAGATCATAAAGCGGCCCAATTCGCTGGGATTCCAG
>Ga0129313_1000662_pt1 | contig 26479 bp, 23 predicted proteins | sample O1105metagenome_FD_94436 | JGI IMG/M metagenome (GOLD analysis project Ga0129313, IMG submission 94436) | Orangutan group fecal microbial communities from fecal samples from Wisconsin, USA - O1105 metagenome | ecosystem: Host-associated > Mammals > Digestive system > Large intestine > Fecal...
AGTTTTTCGATATTGTTCAATTTTCAAGGTCCTGTGCGCCTCAATCTTTCGACCGGCGACCTGTTTATTTTACCACCGAAGTGGTTTTTTGTCAAGTCTTTTTTTAGAAGCTTTTGAACTTTTCTGAACTTGGATCGCTTTGAGCTTTCCGGTATCAGCCGTGAGCTTGTCGGGGTGAGACCCCTCCATCTTGCTTTCGCAAGACCGCTCTGTTTGCTTGAACGCCCCACTGGGGCGATTCATTGCTTTCGCAACCGCAAAACCTTTAGCGTCTATTGGTTCTTTTTCAAGGGCTTCCTGCCGGGCTACAGAAGTCATTCTTTTGTCCGGCGCTTGGCGCTCAAGTATAGTACCACACCTCGGCGCTCTTGTCAACACTTTTTGACAAGTTTTTTGAGTTTTCTTTGCGGTTTCTTTCGGCTCTTCTTTCGGGTGCTCTTTCCGGCAGCTTTCTGCAGGCGGAAACGGCGCGATCTGTGCCCTTTTCTCTTCTGCCTCTGCCCCCGTGTAAACCGAAAGGCGCAGGGGGACTGCCGACAGTGGTGTTTTTCTTATATAATAGGTATATAATATATAAGGGTCTGCTTCTGCAAAAGTATAGATATTCCGGGATATTACACCATGGAAATCGTCTCCCTTTGTCAAGATGTCTGCCTTCAGATTTTATCCCGAAAATAAGCTTGCAAATTTGGCTAAAACTCCAAAACACAAAATGTAGTGGTTTTTCCCTTGACTTATCACTAAATAGTGATAAGATAGAGTCACATTCAGTTTATTGGATATCGTTTGAGCAAACGGGTATCTCTTATGGCAAGAGATACCCGTTCACACTGTGGGAAGACAGGGAGGAGAACTATGAAGATCATCAAGCGCAACGGTGCGGAGGTTCCCTTTGATATCACCAAGATCATCACCGCCGTTACCAAGGCAAGCGATTCTGTGGGCGGACAGAGCCGTCTGACTAAGGATCAGATCACCCAGATCGCCGCAGCTGTTACCGATCAGTGCCAGCTGCTGAACCGGGCCGTCAACGTGGAGGAAGTTCAGGATCTGGTGGAGAACCAGCTGATGGACATTCAGGCACACGATGTGGCACGTCACTATATCACCTACCGCTATGTGCAGAACCTGAAGCGTCAGACCAATACCACCGATGAGCGGATCCTGAGCCTCATTGAGTGCCAGAACGAAGAGGTCAAGCAGGAGAACGCCAACAAGAACCCCACCGTCAACAGCGTGCAGCGGGACTATATGGCAGGCGAGATCTCCAAGGACCTGACCGCCCGGCTGCTGCTGGACCCGGAGATCGTAAAGGCACATCAGGATGGTCTGATCCACTTCCATGACTCCGACTATTTTGCCCAGCACATGCACAACTGCGATCTGGTGAACCTGGAGGACATGCTGCAGAACGGCACCGTCATCTCCGGCACCTATATTGAAAAGCCCCACAGCTTCTCCACCGCCTGCAACATCGCCACCCAGATCATTGCACAGGTGGCATCCAACCAGTACGGCGGACAGAGCATCAGCCTGACCCACCTTGCTCCCTTTGTGGACGTGTCCCGGAAAAAGATCGCCGCCGAGGTGGAGGTGGAGATGGAAGGATTGGACGTTTCTGCCCAGCGGAAGAAGGAGATCGTGGAGCGCCGTCTGCGCAACGAGATCAACCGGGGCGTCCAGACCATCCAGTATCAGGTGGTGACCCTGATGACCACCAACGGGCAGGCACCCTTCATCACCGTGTTCATGTATCTGGGTGAGGCACGGAACCCTCAGGAAAAGGCGGATCTGGCGATCATCATTGAGGAGACCATCCGTCAGCGCTATCAGGGCGTGAAGAATGAGGCTGGCGTCTGGATCACCCCCGCCTTCCCCAAGCTGATCTATGTGCTGGAGGAGGACAACATCCGCCCCGGTGCCCCCTACTACTACCTTACCGAGCTTGCCGCCAAGTGCACCGCCAAGCGCATGGTGCCGGACTACATCTCCGAAAAGAAGATGCTGGAGCTGAAGGTAGACAAAAACGGCGAGGGTCACTGCTACACCTGCATGGGCTGCCGCAGCTTCCTGACCCCCTATGTGGACCCGGAGACCGGCAAGCCCAAGTACTACGGACGGTTCAATCAGGGCGTGGTCACCATCAATCTGGTAGATGTGGCGCTGTCCTCCGAGGGCAACTTTGAAAAGTTCTGGAAGATCTTTGACGAGCGGCTGGAGCTGTGCCACCGTGCCCTGCAGGCACGCCATAAGCGGCTGCTGGGCACCCCCAGCGATGCCGCCCCCATTCTGTGGCAGTACGGTGCTCTGGCACGGCTGAAGAAGGGGGAGAAGATCGACAAGCTGCTGTTCGGCGGCTACTCCACCATCAGTCTGGGCTACGCCGGTCTGTATGAGTGCGTGAAGTATATGACCGGCAAGAGCCACACCGACGCCGGTGCAAAGCCCTTTGCCCTCAGCGTCATGCAGCACATGAACGACAAGTGCAACGAGTGGAAAAAGGCGGAGAACATGGACTACTCCCTTTACGGCACTCCTCTGGAGTCCACCACCTACAAGTTCTCCAAGTGCCTGCAGAAGCGGTTTGGCATCGTGCCCGGCATCACCGACAAGAACTATATCACCAACAGCTACCACGTCCATGTGTCGGAGCACATCGACGCCTTTACCAAGCTGAAGTTTGAGTCCGAGTTCCAGAAGCTGTCCCCCGGCGGTGCCATCAGCTATGTGGAAGTGCCCAACATGCAGGACAATCTGGAAGCGGTCATGAGCGTGCTCCAGTTCATCTACGACAACATCATGTATGCGGAACTGAACACCAAGTCCGATTACTGTCAGGTCTGCGGCTACGATGGCGAGATCAAGATCGTAGAGGACGACGGCAAACTGGTGTGGGAGTGCCCCAAGTGCGGCAACCGGGATCAGAACAAGCTGAATGTGGCACGGCGCACCTGCGGCTACATCGGCACCCAGTTCTGGAATCAGGGTCGCACCCAGGAGATCAAGGACCGGGTGCTGCACCTGTGATCCTGTCCACCCTTGACATTGCCAGCTCCCCTGCGGGGGAGCTTTTTATATGGAGTTTTACCTATGAACTACGCAACCATCAAATATTACGACATCGCCAACGGTCCCGGCGTGCGCACCAGCGTATTCGTCTCCGGCTGCCGTCACCACTGCCCCGGCTGCTTCAATGCTGTGGCATGGGACTTTGACTACGGCAAGCCCTTTGACAAGACCGTCCGCAATCAGGTGTTCGGCTCCTGCCAGCCGGATTACGTTGCCGGGCTTTCGCTGCTGGGAGGCGAGCCTATGGAGCCGGAAAATCAGCGGGAGCTGCTGCCCTTTGTGCAGAACTTCAAGGCACTGTATCCTGCCAAGACGGTGTGGTGCTACTCCGGCTACACGCTGGAACAGCTCACCGGCAGGGAGCCCAGCATGGCACGGTGCGAGGTCACCGACCAGCTGCTGAGCCTGCTGGATGTGCTGGTGGACGGCGAATTCGTGGAGGCAGAAAAGGACATCTCCCTGCGGTTCCGGGGCAGCCGGAACCAGCGGCTGCTGGATGTGCCCAAAAGCCTTGCCGCCGGGCAGCCGGTGTGGTGGCAGGACGAAAAGGTCTTTGCCACCCATACCATGGATTAACAGCAAAACGCCCCGGTTTTCCACAATGCTCTCAGGGAGCGGTGGAAAACCGGGGCGTTATTTTTTGATCAGGTCCGATCCAGCTCAGGTTCAGAGCACAGAGACCGGCTCTTCCGGCTTGTTCTCCACACGGGCGCTGGTACGACCCTCGGGCTTGATCTCTCCTGCAGCGCTGAGAGACATCTTGGTGAGCACCGGACCCACCAGCTCATACACCAGCACCGAGAACAGCACCACGTTGCGCACCATGTGTCCGTCAGACAGCTGCGCCGCCTGTGCTGCCATGCCCAGTGCAACGCCTGCCTGCGGCAGCAGGGTGATGCCCAGATACTTCTGGATGCTGGGGCTGCACTGGGTGGCGCGGCAGCTGACATAGGCACCGCTGATCTTGCCAAAGGAGCGGGACACGATGTACACCACACCGATGAGCAGCACCAGCGGGTTGGACAGAATGGTCAGGTCCAGCTCTGCGCCGGACAGCACGAAGAAGAGGATGTTGATGGGAGACACCCACCGGTCCAGACGGTCCATCAGCTCTTCCGAAGTGGGGCACACGTTGCAGAACACGGTGCCGGTCATCATGCAGACCAGCAGCAGGGAGAAGCCGCACTGAACGCCGCCCATCTCAAACTTGATCATGGAAAGACCCACGGTGAGCAGGACGAACGCCACCGACAGGCTCATGCGCTTGGAACGGGAGTGGAAGTAGACCTCCAGCAGGTTCAGCACATAGCCTGCCACTGCACCCATCAGCAGGGACAGGGCGATCTCCACCAGCGGCTCCACAATGACGCTGACCGGGTCCATGTGACCCTGCTCCAGAGCGTTTGCCACGCCGTAGGATGCAGAGAACAGCACCAGACCCACGGCATCGTCAATGGCGACCACCATCAGCAGCAGGTGGGTCAGAGGACCGTCCGCCTTGTACTGCTTGACCACCATGAGGGTGGCGGCGGGAGCTGTGGCGGCGGCAATAGCGCCCAGCGTGATCGCCGATGCCATGGAGATCACATCCGGGAAAAGGAAGTGCACCACCACCAGCGCCACATCCACCAGCGCCGTGGTGATGACTGCCTGTGCAATCCCCACAGTGATTGCCTGCTGACCCATGGTCTTCAGCGCACTGAGGCGGAACTCGTTGCCGATGACAAAGGCGATGAAGCCCAGCGCCACCTGGGTGATGATGCCGTAGCCCTCCACCTGCTCCAGAGTGCCAAAGCCAAAGCCCAGCCCGCTGAGCCCCAGTCTGCCCAGAAAGAAGGGTCCCAGCAGCAGACCCGCCACCAGATACGAGGTGACCGCCGGAAGATTTACTGCCTTTGCAAGGCGGGACATGAGAAGTCCTGCGATCAGTGCAAGGGACAGTCCGATCAAAATCTGTTCCATAATTTCCTGTTTGTGCAGCTGCGCCTATCCCCGCAGCTGCCGTTTCCTCCTTATAAGATCATTGCTGAGGGCTGCCGTCGAAAGAAAACCTCATAAAAGGAGCGCCGGCAGTCCGCTGATAAAACAGACGCCCAGCTAGTATACTCCCCGCCGGGTCAAAAAGCAACATCTCCCTTTGTTCTGCGCCGCAAATTTACTGAATGGCGCAAAAAAATGGACCGCCGTGCATCGGCAGTCCATTCGAGTACAACTTAATTGAATTTGACCACTTTCTGTGCCAGACGGTAGCCGCCCAGGATCACCTTGCTGCTGCCGGGGAAGTTCATGTTGGTCACGCCGCCCAGGCTCAGCACCACAGAGCGGTACACACTGGGGCTTACCTTCTCCTTCAGATAGTTCCACAGCTCGGTCTTTTTGGCGTATGCTTCCGGGGTGCCGTCCAGCAGCAGGAAGATATCGCTCACCGACATCATCATGGACAGGTAGTGGAGCATATAGGCACGCAGACGCTTGCGGTCCTTCAAGGCGTCCAGATCCTGACAGTCGATCATGTGTCTGGTGACCCGCAGCTGCTGGTCCACCCGCTTTACCATGACGCTCTCGTTGACGCTCTGGTCGGCACGACCGATAAAGTACCGGTACAGGTCCAGATCCATATAGTACATGCTCTTGACGTAGGGCAGGGGCTGGTACACAAAGATGTTGTCCACATAGAAGGTGTGCTTGGGCAGCACCATGCCGCACTGACGCAGCACCTCGGTGCGGTAGATCACCGAGTGCATCAGCAGGTTCTGGTCCGGGCGGAAGTGTCCCACATGCATCCAGCTGAACAGCCGGTTCTCCGGGAACACGTTGGTATACCGCACGGTGTAGCTGGTGCCGTCCTCCACATGCTCATACACGTAGTTGCAGATCATCAGGTCCGGGGCGGTGTGACGCTCCACCAGTGCGTTCAGCTTTGCCAGCACCTTCTGCAGGCAGTCGGTGTCCAGCCAGTCGTCACTGTCCACCACCTTGTAGTACATGCCGGTGGCGTTCCGGATGCCCTGATTGACGCCCTCGCCGTGACCGCCGTTTTCCTGATGGATCGCCTTGACGATGGTGGGGTACTTGGCGGCGTACTCATCGCAGATCGCCGGGGTGTCGTCCTTGGTGGAACCGTCGTCCACCAGAATGATCTCTGCCTGTTCTCCTGCCGAAAGCAGGGTCTCGATGCAGTGACGCATATATGCCGCTGAGTTGTAGCAGGGCACGGCAAAGGTAATAAGTTTCTGCATATTCTAAAGCTCCTTTATTCCCTTGTTCCGGAGATTGCTCCGGAAACTCCTCCGGCACCTCTGCCGGATGGAGATATGTGTTATCATTATATCATTTTCGACCCTGAAAAGCTATGCTTCGCAAAAATTACCTTGATTTTTCCTGCTTTTCGGCGCAAAATGACCCTTTTCCGTGCCCCGGAGGGCGTTTTGTGCTATACTTATAAGGTTGTAACGGCGTCTGCATCCGGCGGCGCCCCTGTCTGGCATCATTACGGAGGAAGCCATGGAGACCCCCCATTCTATCCTGAAAAAAATATTCGGTTATGACGATTTCCGCCCCGGGCAGGAGCAGATCGTCCGCAGCATCCTTGCGGGGCAGGACGTGCTGGCGGTGATGCCCACCGGTGCCGGCAAGTCCATCTGCTATCAGGTGCCGGCATTGCTGCTGCCGGGCATCACTCTGGTGATCTCCCCTCTGGTGAGCCTCATGAAGGATCAGGTGGGGGCACTGGTGCAGGCAGGCGTTGCCGCCGCCTTTCTGAACAACAGTCTCACCGACAACCAGAAGGCGCTGATGCTCCACCGTGCCCGGCAGGGCTGGTACAAGATCATCTATGTGGCACCGGAGCGGCTGGAAATGCCCGGGTTCCAGCGGTTTGTGCAGGAGCAGCAGATCAGCATGGTGACGGTGGACGAGGCGCACTGCATCAGCCAGTGGGGACAGGACTTCCGCCCCAGTTACCTGCGGATCCGGGATTTTGTGGACAGCCTGCCCCAGCGCCCGGTGGTCACTGCCTTTACCGCCACTGCCACCGCCCACGTCCGGGAGGATATCCGGAGCCATCTTGCCCTCCGCAGCCCCTACGAGGTCACCGCCAGCTTCGACCGCCCCAACCTGTACTTTGAGACCCAGCGTGCCCTGCCCAGCGAAAAGCCCCAGCGGCTGCTGGAGCTGGTGCTCCGGGAGGGAGACCACGCCGGCATCGTCTATTGCAGCACCACAAAACAGGTGGACGAGACCACCCGGCTGCTCCAGAGCCGCAGCATTGCCGCTGCCGCCTACCACGCCAAGCTGGACCCGGAGACCCGCCGGAAAAATCAGGACGACTTCCTGTACGACCGGGTGCAGGTGATGGTGGCGACCAACGCCTTTGGCATGGGCATCGACAAGCCCAACGTGCGGTTTGTGATCCACTACAATATGCCCAAGGATCTGGAAAGTTATTATCAGGAGGCAGGGCGTGCCGGACGGGACGGGCAGGCAGCACGCTGCATCCTGCTGTACTCCGGCACCGATGTGCGCACCATCCGGTTCTTCATCGACAAGGAAAAGGAAGCGGACAACGGCTTGCCGGCAGACGTAAAGGCGGAAGCTGCCCGGAAGGCGGAGGAGCGGCTGAAGTACATGACCTTCTACTCCACCACCTCCCGGTGCCTGCGGGGCTTTCTGCTGCAGTACTTTGGGGAAGCTGCCGGGGCAAACTGCGGCAACTGCTCCTGCTGCCTTGCCGCCCAGCAGGAGGCACAGTGGCAGCTGGTAGAATCCCACCGCCGTGCCGCCGCCTCTGCCCGCCGTCTGGAAGAAAAGCCCCGCCGCCGCACCGGGCACAGCGAACCTCTCAGCCCGGCAGACGAAGCATTGCTGAACGCCCTTTACGCTTTGCGCAAGCGCCTTGCAGGCAAGCAGAACCTGCCCGCCTTTATGGTATTCAGCGATTCCACCCTCCGGGAAATGGCAGAGAAAAAGCCCCTGAGTCTGGACGAGCTGCTGAACATCAGCGGCGTAGGCGAAAAGAAAGCCGCCCGCTACGGCAACGCCTTTTTGCGGGTCATTGAGGATGCCGTGGAGAGCCGGGGCTGAGCAAAAAACAAAAGCATCCCCGGCAGGTCCTGCCGGACTCTTTCGGGTCCGGGACCTGCCGGGGATGCTTTATTCTTTTATGGTCTTATGCCCTGTCCGGGTCGGCAGCCTGCCGGGGTACTGTCAGCGCAGCACCACTTCGCCGGCGTCGTCTGCGTCCACCACAAGGCTGCTGCCGGAGGCAAGTGCCCCGTCGATGAGCTTTTCGGCAGCGGGGTCCTCCACCGCCTTCCGGATCACCCGGCGCAGGTCCCGGGCGCCAAACTTGCCGCCCTGGCTCTTTGCCACCAGTGCCTTCAGCGCCGCCGGGGTGTAGCTGTAGGCGATGCCCTTTGCCTCCATGCCTGCCTTGTACTCATCCAGCATCAGGGCAGCAATGCCCTCCAGGGTCTGCTGGTTCAGGGGCTTGAAGGCGATGACCTCGTCCACCCGTCCCAGAAATTCCGGGCGCAGGAACTGTGCCAGTGCCTTCCGGGTCTTTTCCTCGCTGCGCTGCTCTTCGCTCTTGTTAAAGCCCAGCCCTCCGGTGCTCTGATCGCTGCTGCCGGCGTTGGAGGTCATGCAGATCACCGTGTTGGAAAAGTCCACCGTGCGTCCCTGGGCATCGTTGATCTTGCCCTCGTCCAGGATCTGCAGCAGGATGTTCATCACATCCGGGTGTGCCTTTTCGATCTCGTCAAAGAGCACCACACTGTAGGGGCGGCGGCGCACCTTTTCGGTCAGCTGTCCCGCCTCCTCGTAGCCCACATAGCCCGGAGGAGAACCGATCATCCGGGACACGGCGTACTTTTCCATATACTCGCTCATGTCCAGCCGGATCAGGGGGTCCGGACCGTCAAAGAGCTGGTTTGCCAGCTGCTTTACCAGCTCAGTCTTGCCCACGCCGGTGGGTCCCACAAAGATAAAGCTGGCGGGACGGCGGCGACCGGACAGGTCCGCCCGGCTGCGCTTGATCGCCTGCGCCACCAGATGCACCGCCTCGTCCTGCCCGATGATCTTCTGCTTCAGCTGGTTTTCCAGCCCTGCCAGCTTGGCATACTCGGTCTCCCGGATCTTCACCGCCGGGATGCCGGTCCACAGCTCAACGACCTTTGCCACATCCTCCATGGTCACCTGGATCTGGCTTGCTGCCGCCTGCTTGGCGGGCAGTTCGCTTTCCAACTTGGCGATGCGGGTCTTGCGCTGTGCCACCTGCTCGTAGTCGATGGGCTGGTTGACGTCGGTGCTCTCCATCTCCGCCTCTTCCTGCTTCAGCCCATCCAGCTCCTTCTGCATCACAAGGAACTCCGAAATCTCCGGATGTGCCAGATTGCAGCAGGCGCACGCCTCGTCCAGCAGGTCGATCGCCTTATCCGGCAGATACCGGTCGGTGATGTACCGCTCGCTGAGGGTGACGGTGGCGGCAAGAACGTCCGGGGGCACCTGCACATGGTGGTGCGCCTCGTAGTAGCCCTTGATGCCGTTCATCACCGCAAGGGTGTCTGCCACGCTGGGCTCCTCCACCCGCACCGGCTGGAACCGGCGCTCCAGCGCCTGATCCTTCTCGATGTACTTGCGGTACTCGTTAAAGGTGGTGGCGCCAATGACCTGGATCTCCCCCCGGGACAGCGCCGGCTTCAGGATGTTGCCGGCGTTCATGGCACCTTCGCTCTCTCCTGCCGAGGTGATGGTGTGGATCTCGTCAATAAAGAGGATCACATTGCCTGCCGCCTTCACCTCGCTGAGCAGACCCTTTACCCGCTGCTCAAACTGTCCCCGGAACTGGGTGCCCGCCACAAGGCTGGTCAGGTCCAGCAAAAAGATCTCCTTGTCCTGGAGCCCTGCCGGCACCTGCCCCCGGGCGATGCGCTGGGCAATGCCCTCGGCAATGGCGGTCTTGCCCACGCCTGCCTCACCGATGAGGCAGGGGTTATTCTTCTGGCGGCGGCTCAGGATCTGGATGGTGCGGTAGATCTCCCGGTCCCGTCCGATGATGTCATCCAGCTTACCTTCCCGTGCCTTCCGGGTCAGGTTCTCGCAGTAGGTGTCCAGAAACTTCCGCTTGGGGGGCTTTTTGCCGCTTTTGCGGTCGCTCTTTTTCTCCTCGGTGCCCCGGTCCCTGCCGGAAAAGCCCAGCGGGAAGGTGGCGTTGCTGCCGGGGATCAGATCTTCGTCCGGGTCCTCCGGACCGTCATCCTCTCCCCCTGCCGCCATGTTCATCATCATGGACAGGGGGTTGGCATCTCCCATCTCCTCCATCATGCTCTCCATGCGGCTTTCCATATTATCCAGATCCTGGTCCGACATACCGAACTGCTTCATCAGATCGTCCACCGGTTTGATGTGCATCTCACGGGCGCAGTGAAGGCAGTAGCCCTCCTGCTTCATCTGCCCGTTCTCCATCCGCTGGATGAAGATGATCGCCGGACGCTTCTGGCATCGAACACATACCATAGGTTCCCTCCTTGCCCCAACGCTTCCTGTCTCGTTACAGGAACGGGTTGAACACGTTAAACAGTTTATAGTAAAGACTTCCGCTGAGAACGGAGTCGTTCAGCACATTCAGGTTGCCGCCGGTGATGACGATAATGCCCCACACCACGCACAGCACCATGTAGATATCCAGCAGGGCGGTCATGCCCCCTGTGATCCAGCCCAGCCAGCGGTTCACCGTGCCGATGACCGGCAGCTTGTTCACCAGCCCCAGCACCGTCACCAGCATACTTACCAGCAGCCGCAGCAGAGCGTAGAACAGAAAGAACAGCACCAGCGTGATCACCGGGGTCAAAAGGGGCTGCAGCACCTTTTCCACAATGGTGTCTGCCAGTACCACGGCGTTGTCTGCCAGCACCGCCCCAATGGACCGCTCGCAGGCGGCAACGATGGAGGCGCGGAACCCTGCAGGCAGAAAGCCTGCATACTTTTCCGCAATGCCGGACAGGTCCACCACGCCGCCGGCGGAAATGCTGGCGGCGATCTGGGTCCGGAAGCCTCCTGCCAGCAGGTTCTCGAAGACCCAGCCTGCGCACGCCCCGGAAAGCTGATGTGCACCCAGCAGGCTGACAAGGTTTCCCGACAGCTGCACCACCGAGGCAAGGAAGCCTTTGCGGGCGTAGCGGAGGATCAGCACCAGCCAGACTGCTGTGCATATCATATCAAAAAGAAATGACGGATTCTTGAACATATCTTGTTTTCCCTGTAATTTTTATCGCTTTCTCCCCAGGAGTGCTAAAATGTTCTCCGGCGGGTCACTGCCCGGCGGAGCCTGCATCCTGCTCCGGCGGGGTCAGCTGCTGCACCGTGTTGCCGCTGACCACCAGCAGCTGCCGCCCGGTGAGAAGCGCCTGGGGCTGTGCTTCCAGCTGCCGGTTCCACTGGAACTGTCCGGCAGTGTCAAAGCGCTCCACGGTGCTGTCGGTGAGCAGGTAAAAGCCGCTGCTGTCCCGGACGATGCGGTGAGCCGCAAGGACATTGCATGCCAGCTGCACCCCCAGATCTTTGTCCAGTAGCACGGCGGTGCACAGCTGCCCGTTTTCCAGCAGCAGCGCCGCCCCCTCCTTTGCTGCCGAGACGCTTACAAGGCTGCTGCCTCCAAAGTCGTAGCTGCCCCGCTCACCTCCGTTGGCGTCGTACAGCACCGCCCGGTTCTGGTAGAGCACCAGCACCCGGTCCTTCGACAGCCAGCCCAGCCACTGGGGCACGCCGTCCCCGCTGCCGATGGACACCGGGTCTCCCTGCCGGAGCCCCAGCACATAGAGGTTGGTGGTCACCTGTCCGGTGGTCGCCGTCACGGCTGCCACCGCAATGCGGCGGCTGTCCGGGGCAAACGCCATCCGCAGGGGGACTCCCTGCTCACTGGTAAGGTTCCAGCTCAGCTGCTGGGTCATGGCGGCGGAATACACCGTCAGTTTTGCCACACTGTTGGGGTCCTGGGTCACCACCGCCACCTGCCCTGCGTCTGCCACGGCGCACAGGTAGATGGGGTCATCCATGGTCTTGGTGTACAGGTTCCGAGTGCGGCTCTCCACCTGCAGCTGGGTGCCGGAGCGGTTATACAGCACAAAGCGGGTCTTTCCGGCGGCAAGCGCCGGGCGGGTGTAGCCGCTCTGGATGCTGTTGAGGCGGCCGCCCCCCAGACTGTACACCACGCAGCTGTCTTTGTCCATCTCCACAAAGGCACCGGACAGCGGCTCCACCGCCAGCGGATCGGTGATGCCGGTCTGCTGGGGAAAGCCTGCGTTGGAAAACAGGGTGATCATCATCCCGTCCCACAGGTCCGTCAGCCTTGCGATGGAAGTTCCCACCGCACCGGTGGCAAACAAAATCAGCACCGTCAGCACCACCACAAGGATAGTGCCCCGGCGCAGCCGCCGGGAACGCTGCCGCTGCCGGGCTGCCTCCAGATATTCCACCCGTCCGGCGGAAAGGGGTTCCTCCCCTGCGGGACGGTCCCCCCGATGAATCTTACTCATGAATGGTTCTCCTTACAGATCATAGTCCACCGACTTTAAAAACAGTCCCTTTGCCGGCAGGGTGGGACCGGCACGGCTGCGGTCCCGGCTTGCCAGGATCTCCGGGATGCTCTCCGGGGCAAGCCGCCCCGCCCCCACCTCGCAGAGGGTGCCTGCCAGAATGCGGACCATGTTGTACAGGTAACCGTCTGCCGTCACCTCAATGGAGATCTCGTCCCCCTGCCGGGTGACGCTGCAGGCGGTGATGGTGCGCACCGTGTCCCCGTGGGCAGCGGCAGAGGACCCTGCCGCACACAGGGCAAGGAAGTCGTGGGTGCCCACAAACCCCTGTGCCGCCTGCTGCATCCGGGCTTCGTCCAGACGCCGGGGCACCCGGGTGTAGTACGCCGCCTCAAAGGGGGAGTCGATGGGATGGTTGCGGATCCGGTACAGATAGGTCTTGGTGTGGGCGGCGTACCGGGCATGGAAGTCCTCCGGCACGATGTGGGCATCCAGCACCCGGATATCCGGAGGCAGATGCTGGTTCAGCGCCAGCGGCAGCTTCCGGGGCGGGATCCGGGTATCCGCATGGAAATTGAGCATAAAGCCCAGAGCATGGACCCCGGCATCGGTGCGGCTGCAGCCCTTGATGTCCGGGCGGCAGCCCAGCACCGCCTCCAGCCCATCCTGAAAGGTCTGTGCCACGCTGCGCCCGTTGGGCTGCACCTGAAAGCCGCAGTAGTTGGTGCCGTCATAGGCAAGGGTAAGTAAAAAGTTCTGCATAGAACTCCTTCCGTCACGGCTTTGCCGTGCCACCTCCCTCATAGAGGGAGGCTATAAGACCCCCTCTTTGAGGGGGTTGTCGCCCCAGGCGACTGGGGGAGTTTTAAAAATTGGGGAACACCAGCCGGGAGGCAAGGATCACCCCAAAGCAGACGATGCACACCGCAAGGTCGATGTAATCCTGCTTTTCGCACCGCAGCACCTTCAGGCGGGTGCGCCCCTCGCCGCCCCGGTAGCAGCGGCATTCCATTGCCATTGCCAGCTCATCTGCCCGGCGGAACGCCGAGATGAACAGGGGGATCAGCACCGGTACCAGCGCCTTGACCCGGTCGGTCATTTTGCCGGTATCCAGCTGGGCACCCCGCGCCTTCTGGGCGTTCATGATCTTGTCGGTCTCCTCAATGAGGGTGGGGATGAACCGCAGAGCAATGCTCATCATCATGGCAAGCTCATGGACCGGGAAGTGGAGCTTGCCCAACGGCTTCAGCAGCTGCTCGATGGCGTCGGTGAGCACGATGGGGCTGGTGGTGTAGGTCAGCAGACTGGTGCCTGCGATCAGCGCCATGACACGCACCGCCATAAGCACCGCATAGCGGACACCCTCGGCGTAAATGGTCAAAAACCATACCCGCACCAGCGGCTCCCCCTCCCCTGCCACAAAGAACAGGTTCAGCACCGCCGTAAAGATCACGATGGGCAGGATAGGCTTGAGGCTCTTGAGGATCATTTTAAAGGGGATCTTTGCCACCATGTACATCCCCGCCAGAAAGAGGATGGACAGGGCAAGTCCCAAGGGGTTGGATGCCGCAAACAGCAGCACGATATAGGCAATGGTCAGCACCAGCTTCAGCCGGGGATCAAACCGGTGTACAAGGCTGTTGCCGGGAAAATGCTGTCCGATGGTGATATCTCTCAGCATTCTGCGGCACCTCCCTTCTGGACTTCCTTCCGGGGCAGCACAAGGCTCTCCCCTGCATCCCGGCGGCTCTTGGCGTTCAGGATCATTTTTACCGCATAGGGGATGGTGTACACGTCCGCCGGCACATCCACTCCCATCTCCCGGAGCTTCAGGAAGATCTTGGTGACCTGAGGCACCGAAAGCCCCAGCTCCAACAGCTCCGGTGCCCGGGCAAAGACCTTTTCCACTGTGTCGTACATGGCGATCTTTTTGTTGTTCATCACCAGCACCCGGTTGGCGTACTTGGCAATGTCCTCCATGCTGTGGGACACCAGCAGCACGGTGGTGCCGGTCTTTTTGTGGTATTCTTTTACCTCCGAAAGGATCTCGTCCCGTCCCTCCGGGTCCAGCCCGGCGGCAGGCTCGTCCAGCACAAGGATCCGGGGCTTCATTGCCATGACGCCTGCCACCGCCACCCGGCGCTTCTGTCCGCCGGACAGCTCAAAGGGGCTGCGCTCCAGCAATGCCGGGTCCAGTCCCACAAAGTCCGCTGCTTCGTGGACCCGGCGCTGGATCTCTGCCTCATCCAGACCCATGTTTTTGGGTCCGAAGGCAATGTCCTTGTAGCAGGTCTCCTCAAACAGCTGGTACTCCGGGTACTGGAACACCAGCCCGGTGAGAAAGCGGAAATCCCGGATCTTTTCCGGCTCCGCCCACAGGTCCCTGCCGTCAATAAAGATCTTGCCGCTGGTGGGTCTGTTCAACCCGTTCATGTGGGTGATGAGGGTGCTCTTGCCGGAGCCGGTGGCTCCGATGATGCCCACAAAATCGCCCTCTTCCACCGTAAAGCTCACATCGTCCAGCGCCGTCACCGCATTGGGCATACCGGGGTTGTAGACATAGCTCAGGTGTTCTACTTTGATAATATCTGCCATCTGTCCGCTCCCCCTTACTTCAGCAGCTCATACAGTGCCTGTGCGCACTCGCCGGTGTCGATGATGCCCTCCGGCAGGGGGATGCCTGCCTTTACAAGCTCCTCCCGCAGCTCTGCCGCCTGAGGCACATCCAGATGCAGGGAGCGGACCTTTTCGGTCTGGCTGAACACCTCTTTGGGGGTGCCCTCCATCACCACATGTCCCTTGCTCATGACGAGGACCCGGTCTGCCTGTGCCGCCTCTTCCATATAGTGGGTGATGGACACCACCGTGATGCCCATGTTCTTGTTCAGATGGTGGATGGTCTGCATCACCTGCTCCCGACCCCGGGGGTCCAGCATGGCGGTCGCCTCATCCAGAATCAGGCAGTCCGGGCGCATGGCGACTACGCCGGCAATGGCGACCCGCTGCTTCTGTCCGCCGGACAGGTTGTGGGGGGCACGCTCCCGGAACTCGTAGATGCCCGCCATCTTCATGGACTCGTCCACCCGGCGGCGCATCTCCTGCGGCGGCACCCCCAGATTTTCCAGAGCAAACGCCACGTCCTCCTCTACCACCGTTGCCACGATCTGGTTGTCCGGGTTCTGGAACACCATGCCCACGGTCTGGCGGATGTCGTAGAGCTTGCTGTCATCGGCGGTGTCCATGTCTTCCACGTACACCTTGCCGCTTTCCGGCAGCAAAATGGCATTGAAGTGCTTTGCAAGGGTGGATTTGCCGCAGCCGTTTGCACCCAGCACTGCCACAAATTCTCCCCGCTTTACCCCCGCCGACACTCCGTCCAGCGCATAGACCGGTCGGTCGGGGTCGTAGCGGAATTTCAGGTTTTCTGCTGTTAAAATCGTCTCTTCCATTTGCATTCTCTTTCTGGTGGTGCGCCCCTCCGAAAGGGGCTGTACCCCAAATCTCAGATTACATTATATGCTCCCCCAGCCGCCTGCGGCGGCAACCCCCTCAAAGAGGGAGCTGGCACGGTGATAGCCGTGACTGAAGGAGTTTATTCCTTATTCTTCCCAGATCGCCGTAGCGCCGCAGGGCACCACGCCGCCGGTGGCGGACACCGGCAGACCGATCTCATCGCAGCTGGTGCTGCCGCCAAAACGGGGCACCAGCGTAGTCTTGAGCATATACTCCATCACCGCCGGGGACAAGCCGGTGGTATAGCTGTTTACCGCAAAGAAAAGGGGCTTATCGCTGAGCACCTCTTCGCACTGGCTGATGAGGTCGTAGATGCAGTCCTCCAGCTTCCAGATCTCGCCGCCGGGTCCCCGCCCGTAGCTGGGGGGATCCATGATGATGCCGTCGTAGGTGTTGCCCCGGCGCTTTTCCCGCGCCACAAACTTGGCGCAGTCATCCACCAGCCAGCGGATGGGGCGGTCCGACAGCCCGCTGGCAGCGGCGTTGTCCTTGCCCCACGCCACGATGCCCTTGGAGGCGTCCACGTGGCAGACGGTGGCACCCGCAGCCGCACATGCCAGAGTGGCACCGCCGGTGTAGCCAAAGAGGTTCAGCACCTTTACCGGACGTCCGGCTGCCCGGATCTTCCGGGCGTACCACGCCCAGTTCACCGCCTGCTCCGGGAACACACCGGTGTGCTTGAAGCCGGTGGGGCTGACGATGAGGGTCAGCTTATCCTCTCCCTCGCCGCAGCTGATGTTCCACTTTTCCGGCAGGCGGCGGCGGTACTCCCACTCGCCGCCGCCCTGATTGGAGCGGTGGTAGATGGCATCCGCCTTTGCCCACAGAGGGCTTTGCCGGGGGGTCTTCCAGACCACCTGCGGGTCCGGGCGGACCAGCAGGGTCTCACCCCAGCGTTCCAGCCGGTTGCCGTCGGTGGCATCCAGCAGCTCATAATCTTTCCAAGTATCTGCGGGGCGCATAGCGTCCTCCTTTTCTTTTTTACTGTTTCAGGATCCTCTTGTTGATCTTCTCCACGATGCGCTTGGCACAGCCGTCGATCGCCTTCAGATCCTGTCCTTCTACCATGACCCGGATCTTGGGCTCGGTGCCGGATACCCGCACCAGTACCCGTCCCATGCCCATGAGCTTCTGCTGCTCATTTTCGATAAAGCCTGCCAGCACTTCGTCCTCTTTGTATGCCGCCTTCTGGGCAGCGTTGGCGACCACGTTCACCAGCACCTGAGGGTACTGGGCGTAGATGTCGTTGAGCTGGCTCATCTTTTTGCCGCTCTCCGCCAGCAGCTTCAGCAGCTTGCCTGCGGTCAGCTCTCCGTCGCCGGTGGTGGCGTGGTGCAGCAGGATCACATGCCCGCTCTGCTCGCCGCCGATGGCGTAGCCGTTCTCCCGCATGTTTTCCAGCACATAGCGGTCGCCCACGGCGGTGCGCTCGGTGTGGATGCCCTGCGCCTCCATATATTTGATGAAGCCCAGATTGGACATCACCGTCACCACGGCGGTGTCCCCGTCCAGACGGTCCTTTTCCTTCATGCCCATGGACAGCAGAGCAATGATCTTGTCGCCGTCCATCTCCCTGCCCTTTTCATCGCAGGCAAGGCAGCGGTCTGCGTCTCCGTCAAAGGCGATGCCGCAGTCAAAGCCCCCTGCCACCACAGCCTTTTCCAGATTGTCCAAGTGGGTGCTGCCCACACCCTTGTTGATGTTGGCGCCGTCCGGGTCCACCCCGATAAAGGTGCACTTGGCACCCAGCCGGGGGAACAGCTTCTGCGCCACCTTGGCGGAGGCGCCGTTGGCACAGTCGATGCAGATGTTCAGCCCCGTCAGGTCTCCGTTGATGGACTCATACAGGTGATCCACATAGTCCTGCAGACCGTCCTCCCGGCGGTACATCCTGCCCACCTGGTCTCCGGTCATCAGCTTGATGTTGCAGCAGTCGTTGTCGATGTGCTCCTCGATCTGGTTTTCCACCTCATCCGGCAGCTTGTAGCCGGTGCCGGCAAAGATCTTGATGCCGTTGAATTCCATGGGGTTGTGGGAGGCGGAGATCACCACGCCGGCGTCTGCGTTGTACTTGCGCACCAGATACGCCACGGCGGGGGTAGGCAGCACCCCCAGACTCTCCACGTCTGCACCCACGCTGCAAAGACCGGCGGTCAGCGCTGCCTCCAGCATATCGCCGGACTGCCGGGTGTCCTTGCCGATGAGGATCCGGGGACGGTGTCCGGTGCTGCCGGTAAGCACTGCAGCCGCTCCCCGTCCGATCTTCATTGCCAGCTCACAGGTCAGGTCTGCGCCTGCCACGCCACGGACGCCGTCCGTTCCAAAATACTTTCCCATATTGATTACCCACTTTCCAAAAAACAAGTTATTCCAAAAACAGCCCTTCCCGGGTCAGCCCCGGGAGGGTCATTCCTCAAAACAGACTCTGCTGCCCGTTGTCCTCGGCACTGCCGGTCTCCGGCACCTTCATGCCCAGATGCTGGTAGGCAAGGCGGGTGGCACAGCGCCCCCGGGGGGTCCGGGTCAGAAAGCCCATCTGCATCAGATAGGGCTCGCACAGGTCCTCCAGGGTCACCGCCTCTTCGCCCAGTGCCGCCGCCAAGGTCTCCAGACCCACGGGACCGCCGTTGTACATCTCAATGATGGCACGCAGCAGGCTGCGGTCCAGCTCATCCAGACCCAGTGCGTCCACGTCCATCCGCTTGAGACCCAGCAGTGCCACGTCCCGGTCGATGATGCCGTCGCCCAGCACCGTGGCAAAGTCCCGGATCCGTTTCAGGAACCGGTTTGCCACACGGGGAGTGCCCCGGCTGCACTTGGCAAGCTCATACGCCCCCTCCGGGGTGATGGGCTGGTCCAGAATGCCTGCTGACCGCTGGATGATCCGGGACAGCTCCTCGGGACCGTAAAGCTCCAGCTTCAGCAGCACCCCAAACCGGTCCCGCAGGGGTCCGGTGATCTGTCCGGCACGGGTGGTGGCACCCACCAGTGTGAACCGGGGCAGATTGATCCGGATGCTCTGGGCGCTGGGTCCCTTGCCGATCATGATATCCAGAGCGTAATCTTCCAGCGCCGGATACAGCACCTCCTCCACCTGCCGGGACAGGCGGTGGATCTCGTCGATGAACAGCACGTCCCCCTCCTGCAGGTTGGTGAGCAGAGCGGCAAGGTCCCCGGGCTTTTCGATGGCAGGTCCGCTGGTGATGCGGATCTGCACCCCCATCTCGTTGGCAATGATGCCTGCCAGGGTGGTCTTGCCCAGACCCGGGGGACCGTAGAGCAGGATGTGGTCCACCGGCTCTCCCCGGCGCTTTGCCGCTTCCAGATAGATCTTCAGGTTCTGCTTGACCTTTTCCTGTCCGATGTAGTCCTCCAGATGCTGGGGACGGAGGTTGTTTTCCTCGCTGTCCGCCACCGTCATGCCGGGCTGCATCATCTTTGCGCCATACAGCGCGGTTTCGTCCTGCATGTCTTACCTCCTGCCTGCCATGCTGCGCAGTGCCAGTTTGATGATCTCCTCCACCGGCAGGGTGGCGTCGATCTTGGCGATCGCCAGTGCCGCCTCGCTCTGGCTGTAGCCCAGAGACACCAGTGCGGCGATTGCCTGTGCGCTGCTCTGGGTCGCCGGAGTGTCGGCGGAAGCCCCCGCCACGTCCTCCAGCGAGATGCCCTCCACAAAGCCCTTTGCCACCTTGTCCTTCAGCTCCAGCACGATGCGCTGTGCCAGCTTGGGACCTACGCCGGATGCCGCCTTGAATGCCTTGTGGTCCCCCGCCGAGATCGCCAGCGCCACCCGCTGGGGTTCCATGACGCTGAGGATCGCCAGCCCCACCTTGGGACCTACGCCGGATACGCCGGTAAGCATCTCAAAGCACGCCTGCTGCTCCTCGGTGGCAAAGCCGTAGAGGCTCACATCGTTTTCGGTAACGCTCATGACCGTGTACAGGGTGGCGTCCTTGCCCACACCGGGCAGCGCCCCCGCCACGCTGGCAGGGCACTGGGTGTAGTAGCCCACCCCGCCGCAGCTGAGCACCACGGCGCTCATGGTCTTTTTCAGGATTTTTCCGGTCAAACAGTAGATCATAAAAGCCCTCTCATTCTATGCCCCTCAGATGGGACCCGCCACCCGGCGGACAAAGCGGTTGAGCTGGTTGCCGTTGGTGTGGCAGAAGGTGATCGCCATTGCCAGTGCGTCGGCGGTGTCGTCGGGCTTGGGCACCGACGGCAGATTCAGCATCATCCGGGTCATTTCCTGCACCTGCTTTTTTACCGCCTTGCCGTAGCCGGTCACTGCCTGCTTTACCTGCATGGGGGTGTACTCGTAAATGGGCAGCCCTGCCTGAGCTGCTGCCAGCAGGATCACCCCCCGGGCTTCCGCCACGCCGATGACGGTGGTCTGGTTGTGCTGATAGAACAGCTTTTCGATCGCCAGCACCTCCGGTTTCGTGCGCTGGATCACCTCCCGGACCCCGGTGTATACCTGATCCAGCCGCTGCTCAAAGGGCAGCCCTGCCTCGGTGCACACCGCACCGAAATCCACCGGCGCAAAGCGGTTGCCCGCATAGTCCACCACTCCCCAGCCCACGATGGCATAGCCGGGGTCGATGCCCAAAACTCTCATGCTGTGTTCCCTTTCCGACACTACTCCTATTATAGTTTCCTATTATACCACACCTATAGGTTGGGAGCAACCGGAAACCTGTCGCCTGCAGCAGACAAACCTGCGCAGGGACGCTCAAAACCCGGCGGCGGGCCCCCGGGCGCAAAAAAATTTACCGATTTTTCAAAAAAGTATTGCTTTTTCCCGGCGGGTATGGTAATATAATCAAGCTGATTTCGGCAAACAGAATATGGACGGTTAGCTCAGCTGGTAGAGCATCTGCTTGACGTGCAGGAGGTCACAGGTTCGAGTCCTGTACCGTCCACCATACAGTTCGTACTCGAACCCGATTCTTTACGAAAAAGGGTTCGGGTACGTTTTTTGTTTATCGGAGGTTCTGAGAAAGGACTACGCAGAGCGGTAAACGAGCAAAGGCAGGGTATCACTATGACGGTGGTATCCTGCCTTTTGTTTTGCGGGATCAAGTTCGCCTTGTGCGAACTTGGTCGCCCCCCTATATGGCTCACTGGGGGCAATCGCTGCGTACCGGGAGCCTGTACACCTCTGGCGAGGTGTAACACACTAGACTTTGCGCCAAAGTCTGTGTGCCAAGGGTCTGCGCCCCTTTGGAAGCGTGTACGCACGTACGCAGGAAAATGGCAAAAATTCACTATATCGGGGGTGTTCTTTCCTTGGCGGGTGTGGTATAATCGGCTTAGTACAACCAACCGGTATTGTCTGAAAGGAGCTGTATGATATGTTCTACATTGGTTTCGATCTTGTAATGGCAGTGCTTATGTTTCTGTTTGGAATGTGGTTTTATAAATCAGAAGGAAAAGCAGCTAAATTCTTGTCGGGTTATAACTTGAAATCAGCAAGTGAGCGAAAGAAATACGATGAGAATGCTATGTGCAAAGCGTATGGAAAAAGAATGATTGTTATGTCAGTCCCTTTTATTATTGGAATGGTTCTCGATATCAAACATCAAGGAATTGGTTGTTTGATTGGATGGGGTATATGGTTTATTATGTTTGTTTTGTTGCTTATTGATAGACATAAAAGAGAAAACTGAATTTCTAGTTTGCCGTACTCGTTCCCAGCAGGGTTTGGGGCTCCGCACGCCCTAACAAGAAGCTGTCCCAAAGGGGCAAGAAATTTTCAAGAATGGAAAATTTGTGGTCACGGGACGATTCTTGCTCTCAGCTAATTCGCTCAAAACGGCCTTTGTACAATTGTTTCCAAATTGTTAAGACGCATAAGCGGACAAAGAACTTTTTTCTTCTGAAGTGGTGGTGTTCACGGTGAGCACCACCACTTTTCTGTTTTGTTTTTCTTGCAAACAGGTGCGAAATATGGTATATAGGTTATACGAAACATTACGCTGATTCAATGATGTGCAAAGAGAGGTGCAACCATGACCGCCGTGATCTACGCCCGCTATTCATCCGACAGCCAGCGAGAAGCGTCCATTGAAGGGCAGCTGCGCGACTGCAAGGACTACGCCGAGAAGAACGGCATCACCGTGGTCGGCACCTACATTGACCGCGCCTACTCTGCCAAAACAGATGACCGCCCGGACTTTCAGCAGATGATAAAGGATAGCGGAAAGAAAATCTTCGATGTGGTTCTGGTCTGGAAGCTGGACCGCTTTGCCCGGAACCGATTCGATGCCGTGAACTACAAGTACCAGCTGGAAAAGAACGGTGTCCATCTGGTGTCTGCCATGGAACCCATCTCGCAGGGGCCTGAAGGCATTATGGTGGAGAGTATGCTGATTGGCATGGCGGAATACTATTCCGCCGAGCTTGCCCTGAAAGTGGCGCGCGGTGAGCGCGAAAACGCCCTCCAGTGCAAATATAACGGCGGTGTGGTGCCGCTGGGCTTCACCATTGGCAAGGAGGACAGGCTGTACCATATCGACCCGGAAACGGCTCCCATCGTGCAGGAGATCTTCACCCGGTACGCCGACGGCGAACCGGCTGAGAAGATCGCAGCATCCCTGAACGATCGTGGCCTGCGTACCCGCACCGGGAAGCCGTTCGTGAAGAACAGCTTCTTTCAGATCTTCCGCAACCGCCGCTACATCGGCGAATACCGCTACAAGGACATTGTGACGCCGGGCGGCATTCCGGCTATTGTTGACCAGGACTTGTTCGACCGGGTGCAGCAGCGTTTCGAGCAAAACAGGATCGCCCACGGTCGGCCTGCAAAAGAGGATGTGAGCTATCTGCTGACCACCAAGCTGTTCTGTGGCAAGTGCGGCACCCTGATGGGCGGCGAAAGCGGCACCAGCCACATGGGGAACACCTACTATTACTACAAGTGCGGCAACGCCAAACGCCACGGCAAGGCGCACTGCGACCTGAAAGCCATCCGCAAGGAGCCGCTGGAACGGTTCGTGGTGGATACCGCCATTAAGGTGATTTTCAACGATGAAATCATCGAACGGCTGATAGATTTGGTCATGGAAGCCCAGCAGCAGGAGAACACCCGGCTGCCTGTCCTGAAAGACCAGCTCAGGGACACAGAGAAGCGGCTGGCAAACCTTCTGGAAGCCATTGAACAGGGCATCCTGACCCCGACCACCAAGCAGCGGCTGGACGAGTTGGAAGCCCGGAAAGAAGCTCTGAACACCAGCATTCTGGAAGAAGATCTGAAAAAGCCCGTCCTGACCCGTGAGTGGATTCGGTTCTGGCTTGAAAAATTCCGCAAAGGTGACGTGGGCAGCACGGAACACCAGCGGCAGATCATTGATACCTTTGTCAACTCGGTTTACGTCTTTGACGACCGGGTCGTGCTCAATTTCAACTTCACGGACGATGCCAAAACGGTCACCCGTGAGGAAGTGTTGGGTTCGAGTGCTGTGGACAATGCTCCACCAAAACAACCCGACTCATTCGAGTCGGGTCTTTTTGTTTTGGTGGGCGGTACAGGACATTCCTTGCCCTGTCCATGGGGATGAAACCGGAATAAATAACGGCAGGGCATCATCATGGCGATAGTATCCTGCCTTTTGCTATTCTTAACGAGGTATGGTATACTCAGCTCAACAAATCGGAATTTGTGGAGAGATTTCTTGAACTTTCCTTATTTTACGGGCTTTCCAGCCCCTTAAATAGTGAAATGATATGTATTTTCCCTTATTTTTGCCCTTATGCGGAATCAGCAAGGGAAATAAGGGAATTTTTTATTTAGTCGTTGCCTGCCACTTTATCAAGAAGTCTGGCGGAGTTCCGCTTTGCCTTTCTTGTAGAGTGGGCGTAGACATTCATTGTGGTACTGACATCAGAGTGTCCTAACAGTTCCTGCACATCTTTTGGGGCAGCTCCGTTTGAGAGGAGGTTGCTTGTGTAGGTGTGTCGCAACTGGTGGAAATGGAAATTCTCAAATCCGTCCAGTCGTTTCGCAACTGACCGGCAGGCAATGCTGAGTGTGCTTGGAAGTTCCAGACATCCGTCTGGTCTCAAGCAGACAAAGGAGATTTCCTTGTAATCTGCCGGGATTTCTTCGGTTCCGTCCAGATGATAATATTCATAATACACTCTGTTTTTGTCCTGTACTTCCTTGTAGAAATTGCGGTGGTAAAGTTCACCATACTGCATCCGGCTTTTAAGCTGTTCTTTTCTGGCGGTTTTCAGTATTTCGGTCAGAGTATTGCCAAAATCAACAATCCTTACTTTCTTTCGCTTGGTTGGTCCGATGATGTTTTTATGTTTTGTGCCATCATAGCGGATACTTCTTTTAATGGTCAGGCATTGTTCTTCAAGATTGATGTCCTGCCATGTCAATCCGCAAACTTCACCGATACGAAGTCCCGCATAGTATGCGATCTGGATTGGCAGGATTGCAGGTGGATTCTTTACTTTGAGGTATTCTATCAGTCTCTCATAATCTTCATGGGAAATAGGCTGTATGCCTTCTTCTACCTCATCATCTGAGAATAAATCCACATCCTCTGCCTGTTTTTTCAGCTTAATATACTGCATAGGATTAAAAGTAATCAACTGTTTTGGAAATACTGCAAACCGGAAAGCCTGCTGTAATACTGCTGAAAAGGAATGGATGTAATCTTTACTGTATCCTTTTCTCACTTTTCCATCTGGAAATTCCCCACCGAATGTAAGCAGATCGAGAAATGTCTGTAAATGTTCAGCAGTAACGGTTTTTAATTTGCGTTCTGCAATCGGATGTTTCTTGATACAACGGATTGCACCAAGATAATTTTCCACTGTACCATTGCTGAGTGTTCCGACTTTCAGTTCTTCTTCCGCCCACATATCAAGAAGTTCTCCTACAGTAAGATTATCTGTCTTTGCGACAAATTTCTTGCTTTCGTAATCATCCATTGCCTGACGGAGCATTTTTTCCGTTTCACTTTTACTTTCTGTTCCAGCGTATTCTTTCTGAACCAGATTGCCGCTTGCATCTTCTACATAGAAGCGGTAGTACCATTTCTTTCCTTTTTTTCTTACAGATCCTTTTGCCATAATTGTATGTCTCCTTTCGACATCGGACAATCGGAACTGATGAAATGCTTCTTGCGCGTAAGTATATCATAACTCCGATTATCTTACTATACCGATTCAGAATCCTCATACAAAACTTCTGATAAAAGATTTGCAAGCCTTTGTTCTGCCATTTCTGGTTTCTTGGAATAGAGCCTTACAATATCTGCCATGTCATTAAAGGCATTAACGGTATGGGTGATCTCCCGGAGAAACATAATTTCATTATATTCATCATTCGATTCAAACCCCATTACTTTTGCAATATCAGCTTCATTCGTGTTGCCCTTGTAATTCTTGCAGGCAAACTGGAATGATTCCAGAAACAGGTTATATTGCTTTAACATCAACAGCAGTAAATCTTTGGAAAAAGCATCTTCCTTTTTACTAAGGTCGAGAGGTAACTGTTTGAGAATATCGCCCATTGCATCACGAATCTGTAATTCTTTCTTATCCGTAATATCGGTTTCGTATTCATCGGTTTCCCCTCTGAGCCATTCAATAGATACATGAAGTGCTTCCGAAAGACCTTCCAGCACCATCTTTTTGGTATTGTCAATCGAACCATTCTCATAACGCAGGATTGTGGAAGCTGTAACTCCCATCTTCTCTGCAACATAAGGCTGTGTCAGATTTAATTCCAGACGACGCTGTTTTGCCCTGCTGCCTATCAGCTTGCGTAGTTCTTTATCTTTCATGCTGATTGCCTCCTTTTTCGGTATGTATGAATTATAGCATGTACCTTTCATAATTGCAATATGCAATTTAATGATTATTTTTAAAATTTCATAATGCTTGACAATACAATATAAAACCGCTATACTAACTGCACAACAGAAATTGCATAATGCAATTTGCAAGGAGGTGACGAGATGACGGAAAGAAAGATTGCATTATCCATCGAGGAAGCAGCCGACTATACAGGGATTGGCAGAAACACTTTGAGAAAGCTGGTTGAATGGAAGAAACTTCCGGTATTAAAGGTTGGAAGGAAAGTCCTTATTAAAACTGACATTCTGGAAAAGTTCATGGAAGCCAACGAGGGACGAGATCTGAGGGATAAAGGAAATGTAAAAGCTGTCACAAGAAATGTGGCAACTTAAAAAGGCGGCTTCTTACGAAACCGCCAAAGGTTCTATCAGACCGAAGCCATGATATACCTACACGCAAGAGGATTATACCATGTGCTTCTCCTGATATGCAACCGGGAACTAATGTTTATCTTGTCGGAAAAACATCGACAAGACAATGCTCCGCAA
>Ga0129313_1000663_pt1 | contig 26443 bp, 25 predicted proteins | sample O1105metagenome_FD_94436 | JGI IMG/M metagenome (GOLD analysis project Ga0129313, IMG submission 94436) | Orangutan group fecal microbial communities from fecal samples from Wisconsin, USA - O1105 metagenome | ecosystem: Host-associated > Mammals > Digestive system > Large intestine > Fecal...
CCTGTTCTCATCCTCACCATCTTAGCCGCAAAAAAGGCACCCGCCTGAGCAGGTGCCTTTTGTTGGCGGAGATGGTGGGATTCGAACCCACGTGCCCGGTTAAGGACAAAACGATTTCGAGTCGTTCTCGTTACGACCGCTTCGATACATCTCCATACGATAGCCTTTATAGTATAGCAAAAAAGGCATTTTCCGTCAACCGCTTTTTGCCCTATGGGGTGTAGAAAAAGTGCGGCAGGACGTTACGCACAAAAATCCGACCGATATTTTGGGGAATCTGGTTATTGCTATTTGTACGCTGCTCTCGTACACTTGAACCATCAAAAAGTGAGCCTGAACAGGTCACTTTTGCCTTTGCCGGTGGTCGGCGGGGACGGATGTGGAAAAGGAGAATTTTATGAGGCGGATCTACAGATGGATCGGTCTGCTGCTGGCGGCGGGGATGACGGTTTCGGCTGTGCCGGTGTCGGCGTTCGCAGAGGCGGCAGGAGCGCATTTCCCGGCGGCTGCGGCGGCGCAGAGCGCAGGAGAGGAGCCGGGGACGGCTCGCACCGGTGTGGGTCCGGACGGAGACCTCTGGGTCAGCAAGGACGGCTATCCCTACTATGGATTTTACGAGGAAGAGCCGGACGTGGAGTTTCTGGACGAGAATCCCTCCGGCAATTCCTGGGGCGCTTCCAATCTAAAGGGTGAGTATCCTCATCTGGACCTGCGGGCTGGCGAGTACGACTTTTCAGCCTTTCCTTCTCTTCGTGAAACCATCGAGATCTCGCTGGGGAGCGGTGTCACCATCTCCGGCGGGGTCTTTCATTCTGTGATCGCCGGCACCGGCAGTGAGGCTGCCTTGCTTACCGGCGGGACTTTCTATAAGCCGGTGCAGTCTCAGGGAGCGTCCCTTCAGCTGTTTGGGGGCACCTATCATCAGGCGATCAACGATCCGGAAGCCAGCTTTCCCACGCAGGTCTACGCCGGTGTGTTCCGGCAGGATCCCCGGCAGACCTCCGGCACAGCCGGGGCGCAGATCATGGGAAACTGCTATGCCCTGACGGCAGAAAACTGCACCATCAACGGGATCCTGGATACCGTCTACATTGCCGCCACTCAGGAGACGCAGCCGGAGGTGCAGTTGGAACTGCCGCCGGAGGCGGGAGAGCTGCAGGTATATACCGGAGGAAAAACTATCACGCTGGAAGAATGGTGCGGCGCTTCCCTGCCCCCATCCGGCGGGGTGGTTTATTTTTCTGCCCCTGCCCAGGGGCAGGATGCGGTGCTGAAGGCGGTGAAGGAAAAGACCATCCTTCTGCCGGAGGGCGTTCTGGAGGTGGAGACCGAGACGGCAGGGACAACTGCCCGTCTTGCCACCGAGGCGACCCCGGAGGGTGCCCGGAAGATCACAGTGCAGGAAAATACGGTGGTGCGGTTTTCGGTAACGCCGGAGACCGCCCTCTGCCGGGATGCGGCAGGGACGACCCTTGCAAAGAACGAAGCGGGACAGTACGTCCTCACGGCAGACCGGGATATTGCGGTGCGGCAGTATAACCGGCTGGAAGTGGACGATGCCGGAAAACCGGTCTGCACCAACACCTATAAAGAACTGCGGGACGGGGCTGTGGTCTATTGCGGCGAGGGCTGGGAGCTGGAAGAAAGTACCGGGGTGCTGACCCTTACGGGAGCCCAGAACCTGAGCCGAGAAACCAGCGCCCTGCAGGTGCCGGTGGTGCTGAAAACGCCGGAGCAGGGAGAGCTTTGCATTACAGGCGGCACCTTTGAAAAGACGGTCACGGTGCAGGAAAATACGGTGCTGGAAAATGCCGCCCTGAGGGGCGGCGCTGTGCTGCAAGGCGGCAGGGTCCGGGATTCCTCCGTGACCCTGTGGGGGAAGGACCGGCTGCAGCTGTGCAGCGGCGATACAGCACCTGCTCTGCTGGAAAACTGTCGGGTGGACGCCGCCGGGTATACCGGTGAGGAACCGGCGATCCTGGTGGAAAGCGGAGGCGGGAGCAAAAGTGAGATCTCCGGCGGAGAGATCACCCTGCCGGAAAACGGGATGCTTGTGAACCGGGGCGTCCTTTCGGATCTTACCGTCCGGGGCGGTACAATTCTCAACAGCGGCGTGCTGGACACCGGCAAAAATGTGGTCGGCGCAGATGTGGTCTGTGACGGAGAAGGCTGGAGCTGCAGCGGTATTTTTGCCGGTAATGTGCAAGCCGGGTCCGGCGGGAACATCCGGCAGGCAGTGGTCTTTGGAGAGCTGACCGGTGCAGAGTCGGCGGACCTGACCCTCGCGGTAAAGGACAGCGCACAGCCGGTGACCCTGTGGGGCGTGGAGTGCCCCGACGGCACCGTGGTGCACACGGTGGGACAGCCGCAGCTGGAGGCGGCGGCTCCGGCAGACATTGCCGCTCCGGTCTGGAGCGCAGACCGGGAGGAGGTGTTCCCCCGGCAGGACCGCTACGACCGGGTCCTCCAGTTTTCCATGCCCGGCGGAAACACGACCCTGACGGTGGCACAGCGCAGTTTTGTGAGCCGCATCCCCATGAACGCCGACGGTACCCCTGCCGCAGAGGGCGGGGAGGGCTGGAGCTATACAGAAACGGTCAACGACCGGGGCGAGACGGTAAAGACCCTCCGGGTGGAACCGGGCTACACCGCTGTTTTTGACCCGGACGCCCTTGTTGCGGTGCCGGTGACGGCAGCGGGAACACAGACGGAACCGGCGCAGCTCCGGGGCGGTATTTTCCGGGGAGAAACGCTGGTTCTGGAGGGCAGCAGCACCGTGGAGGATGCCCTGCAATGGGGCGGCAGCCTGATCTGCAGCAGCGAAAGCGCAAAGGGACAAATCCTGACCCTGCCTGCAGGGGCGACCCTCAACGGGGTGCAGCTGCCGATGGACCGGGACACAGTGGAAGTCCGGGTCTTTGGCAGCCACAAGATGCTTACCCTGACCATGCCCGCCGACACCGAGAAGATGCACTGGACAGTGACCGATGAACTGGGGGCGGAGGTGTCCTCTCTGCCCGGGCAGACCGGAAGTTTGCAGGATGACACAGTGCAGTTCAGCATGGGAGACCATGCCTCCCTCTGCTTTGGGCTGGAACCGGACCCGGAGCCGGAACCGGAACCGCCGGTGGTGCAGTATCCCATCACCCTGCCGGACCCCAACCCCTACGGAGTGGAGGCTGCCGGGGCAGAGGGCGAGACACTTACAGAGGCGCAGGCAGGGACAGTGGTGCACCTGCAGTACCAGCTTGCCCTCCTGCCGGAGGACCAGATGCTGGACGGCTGGGCAGTAACGACACCGGAGGGTACCGCTGTACAGGTGGAGCAGGAAGAGGGCAGGTATCACTTTGTCATGCCGGAAAGCCCTGTGACCCTTGCCCTCAAGCTCCGGGCAGTGGAAGTGGACCCGGAAAAGCCGGAGCCGCCGGAGCCGTCGGAGTCAGAAGAGAAACCGGCACCGGAGGAACCGGCAGCGCCGGGGCAGGGTGCTATGCTTTTGCCGGCTGCAGGCATTGCCGCCGGTGCAGCGCTGGGCACGGCGGGCTATCTGGGAGCAACGGGGCTGTATCTCCGGGTGGTGCTGCCGGTGGGTGCAGAGATCCCCGACAGCTGCGGAGAACTTGCGGCGCTGCTGTGGGAGACTGCAGGCAGTCCCCGTCCGGTGTCCGACCCGGAGCTTACCGGCACCCCGGCGGCGTTGCGCTGGTGCGCAGAACAGGGATTGCTGGGGACGCAGGCTGCGGCGGACCGTCCCGTGACCCGCTGGCAGGTGATCCGCAGCTGGAAGGCGCTGCAAAAGAAACTGCACATATAATATGCGCATATAATCGTAAAAATACAGACAGGGAGCAGCCGGGATGCCGGGTGTTCCCTGTCTTTTTGTTCCTCAAAGCAGAATTTTTTTGCAAATTGCGGCAAAGCAGGTGCATAAAGACTCAAAGTGTGGTATTTTATAACAGGAAACCGTAAAAACAAAAGGTGCGCCGGAAGGCGCACAAGGGAGGAAATATTATGAAGTTGGAAACCGGCATCTGCGGCGAGCAGAGCGTGTCTGTCACCCAGCAGAACACGGCAAAGACCATGGGCAGCGGCACGCTGGATGTGTTTGCCACCCCGGCACTGGTGGCACTGGCAGAAAAGACCTGCTGGATGAGCGTTGCCCCTGCACTGGAAGAGGGCAGCGGCACCGTGGGCACCAAACTGGAGCTGGAGCACACCGCACCTACCCCCGTGGGCATGACCGTTACCTGCCGCAGCCAGCTGGTGGCTGTGGAGGGACGCAAGCTTACCTTTAAGGTGGAGCTGCAGGACGAGAAGGGTGCCGTAGGCGGCGGCGTCCATGAGCGGTTCATCATCAACGACGCAAAGTTTGCCGCAAAGGCAGAGGCAAAGAAGGGCTGAGCCGCCCGCTGCCTTTTGCCGGGGCGGCATCGGTCTGTCAGCCGGAGCCTTCCGGGGTGAGAGGGGGCTTTTTCTCCTCCTCCAGCCGGATGGGCGGCGGGTCTGCTTCCAGCAGATGCGCCTCGGCACGGACCTGCGCATTCTGCAAAAGCTGGACTGCCTGCTCATTGGCACGGAACAGCTCAAGATACAAGGATTTATAATCCGGCGCAGCAGACACCCCCTTTCCCCGCGGTACAGCTAGTGTGTCCCGCCCGGGGGGCGCTGATACGCCGGAGATCGAAAGAGAGAAACACATGAAAAACAAAAACCTTTCCTGGGTGGGCGCTTTGCTGGTGTTCGCCCTGCTGCTGTGGTGCACGGCGGCAACTCCCGGCAGGATCGACGATCCTGCCACCTATACCTGCACGGTGTACAGCACCATCTTTTCCCTGCTGCCGCCGGTGATCGCCATTGTGCTGGCGCTGAACACCAAAGAGGTCTACACCTCCCTGCTGGTGGGCATCGCTTCCGGCGCTTTGCTGTATTCCAACGGCAATCTGGAGCTGGCACTGAACACCCTGTTCTTCCATGAGGAAGGCGGCATGATCGCCAAACTTTCGGATCCCAGCAACGTGGGCATCCTGGTCTTTCTGGTGATGCTGGGCATCCTGGTGGCACTGATGAACAAGGCAGGCGGTTCCGCCGCCTTCGGGCGCTGGGCGTCCACCCACATCCACACCCGGGCAGGGGCGCAGTTTGCCACCCTGCTGCTGGGCGTCATGATCTTTGTGGACGACTATTTCAACTGCCTTACCGTGGGCTCGGTGATGCGTCCGGTCACCGACCGGCAGAACGTTTCCCGGGCAAAGCTGGCGTACCTCATCGACGCCACGGCGGCACCCGTCTGCATCATCGCCCCGGTGTCCAGCTGGGCGGCGGCGGTCACCTCCTCGGTGCCGGAGGGCTCCGGCATCAACGGCTTTACCATGTTCCTGCGCACCATCCCCTACAACTACTATGCTCTGCTCACTATGGTCATGAGCCTGTTCTTCATCTTTACCGGCACCGAATTTGGTCCCATGAAGCTCAACGAGGACAACGCCAAAAAGGGCGACCTGTTTACCACCCAGGACCGCCCCTACGGCGACGATATGGACGACGGCACCGACACCCGGGGTCATGTGGTGGACCTGATCGCCCCGGTGCTGGTGCTCATCGCTGCCTGCATCCTGGGCATGATCTACACCGGCGGCTTCTTTGAAGGGGTGGACTTTGTCACCGCCTTTGCAGACTGCAACGCCTCGGCAGGTCTGGTAATGGGCAGCAGCGTTGCACTGCTGTTTACCTTTGTGTTCTACCGGGTGCGGCAGGTCATGACCTTTCAGGACTTTGCCGCCTGCATCCCGGAGGGCTTTAAGGCAATGGTCAGCCCCATGCTGATCCTGTCCCTCGCCTGGACCCTGTCCGGCATGACCGGGCTGCTGGGTGCAAAGTACTATGTGGCAAACCTGCTGGGAGGCTCTGCGGCGGCGCTGCAGTACCTGCTGCCGGTGATCATCTTCCTGGTGGCGGTGTTCCTCGCCTTTGCCACCGGCACATCCTGGGGCACCTTCTCCATCCTGATCCCCATCGTCTGCCACGCATTCCCGGAGGGAGAGATGCTGGTGGTGTCCATTGCCGCCTGCCTGTCCGGTGCGGTGTGCGGCGACCACTGCTCCCCCATCTCCGACACCACCATCATGGCGTCTGCCGGCGCTCACTGCAGCCATGTGAACCATGTGTCCACCCAGCTGCCCTACGCCATGACGGTGGCGGCGTGCTCGGCGGTGTGCTATGTCATCACCGGTCTGGCACAGGCGGTGCTGGGCGAAAACGGCAATCTGGTCACCTCGCTGGTGCTTTTGGGTGTGGCGATCCTGGTGGAACTGACGGTGCTGACCATCATTCGTGCCAAAACGATGAAAAAAACCGCTGAATAAGGTGTTTTCCTGAAAAATCTGCTTTTCGCCGGAAACAAAACATGGTATACTTAAATAAAATGAGTTTTTGGAGGCACAGTACCCATGCTGGAGCAGGCATTTCAGGACGTATATACCAAATTCAAGCTGCACTTTTACCAGAACGTATTCCAGCGTTTTGCGACCCGTGAGGCGACCCTCACCACGGTGGAGTCCTTCTGCATGGAGGGCATCATGGCAATGGGAGAACCCACCATTGCGGAGTTTTCCCGGATGATGCAGATCTCCACCCCCAATGCGGCGTACAAGATCGGCAGTCTGGTGCGCAAGGGCTATGTGGAAAAGATCCAGTCCACCACCGACCGCCGGGAGTACCATCTGCGCCCCACCCAGAAGTATATCGAATACTACAACATCAGCTATTCCTACCTCAGCACGGTGGTGGACCGTGTGCGGGAGCGGTTCCCGGAAGAGGATGTGGAAAAGCTGGAGCAGATGCTTACCGTCATCAGCGATGAACTGATGCCGGAGCTGGATATGCTGAAAAAGACGTCCGAGAAATAACAAAGGGGGCTGCTGCACAGACCATGTGCAGCAGCCCCCTTTTGCTGTCTTACAGTACCATGAACAGGGTGCCTGCGGTGATCAGCGCACAGCCCACAAGGCTTTTGGCGGTAAAAGGCTCGCGGAGAAAAACAAAGGCAAGGGCAAGGGTGATCACCACGCTCAGCTTGTCGATGGGTACCACCTTGGATGCCTGCCCCACCTGCAAGGCGTAGTAGTAGCACAGCCAGCTGGCACCGGTGGCAAGACCGGACAGGATCAGAAACAGCCAGCTGCGGTGGGAGATGCTGCTCACGCCTCCCTGCGCCCCGGTGAGGAACACCATGCCCCAGCTCATGGCAAGGACCACCACGGTGCGGATGGCGGTGGCAAGGGTGGAGTTGACCCCCTCAATGCCGATCTTGGCAAGGATGGAAGTGAGCGCCGCAAACACGGCGCTGCCCAGTGCAAAGACGAACCACATAAAGAAGCCTCCTTTTTTATCCAGTCTAGCACGCTTTGAGCCGACAGGCAAGGCGGAAAGCAGACCGGCGTAAAAAAGGGGCTTTTCTGCTTGAAAATGGGGCGGAGACCCTGCAAGATCGCTTTGTTTCATCTCAGATGCACAAAAATGAAATAAAATATTCGCCTCTTTGCCCAAAACATCCTCCGCCGGACTTTGCGGCAGACTAAAAACCTGTTATAATACTAGTCTGGAGGGTTGAAACAATGGAAGTTAGAACCGAACGGATCCCATCCCGGCAGCGGCAGGGCGTCTGCCTGTCGGCTCTGGGTGCCGCCGCACCCCGGACCATACCGGTGCTGGCGGGATATTTTGTGCTGGGGCTGGGCTACGGCATCTATGTGGAGTCACTGGGGCTGCCGGTGTGGCTGCCCATGCTTATGGGCACGGTGGTCTACGGCGGCTCTTTGGAATTTGTGCTTGCCAGCCTGCTGCTGGGGGCGTTTTCACCCCTGTCGGCGTTTTTGATGGCGCTGATGATCCAGGCACGGCACCTGTTTTACGGGCTGGCGATGCTGGAACGCTACAAGGGCTACGGCTGGCGCAGCGCATACATGATCTTTGCCATGAGCGACGAGACCTTTTCCATCACCTGTTCCGCCCAGCCCCCGGAGGGGGTGGACCGGGGCTGGTTCATGTTTTTCATCACCCTGCTGGACCAGCTCTACTGGGTCCTCAGCGCCGGACTGGGGGCGGTGGTAGGCTCGGTGCTGCCCTTCAGTACCGAGGGGGTGGATTTTGTCATGACCGCCATGTTCACGGTGATCTTTCTCAACCAGTGGGAAAAGGACCCGCAGCACTACAGTGCTCTCATAGGGGTGGCAGCGCCGCTGGCGTGCCTTGCCCTTTTTGGTCCGGGCAGCTTTCTGCTGCCCTCCATGGGCTGCATTCTGGTGCTGCTGCTGGTGCTGCGCCGCCCCATAGAGGCTGCGGAAGCGCAAAACCAGCCCAAAAAGCAGGAGGTGGACCCATGACCGCTGTACAGATGGGGCTTACCGTGGCAGTCTGCGCCGCCGCCACCATGATCACCCGGTTTCTCCCTTTTCTGATCTTTTCCGGCAAAGACCGGCAGCCCCCGGAGGCGGTGCAGTATCTGGGCAGGGTGCTGCCTGCCGCCATCTTTGGGATGCTGGTGGTCTATTGCCTGAAAAACGTCACCCCTTTTGAGGGCAGCCGAGGCATCCCGGAGGCACTGGCGCTGCTGGCAACGGTGGCACTGCATAAGTGGAAACACCAGACCCTGCTGAGCATAGCCGGAGGGACCCTGTGCTATGTGCTGCTGGTGCAGCTGGTATTCTGAATACAAAAGACAGCAGCCGGACCGCCGCAATGCGGCAGCCCGGCTGCTGTTTTTGTGTCTGGGTAAAAGGGTGATGGGACGGGAGTGTTGCTTATAGTCCGTTGGCTTATAAGCAACAAAACCCTATACTGACCCTACAAGGGGGTGGAAGAATGATCACAAAAGAGGTTGGGATGCGGATAAAAGAACTCCGCACCCGGAAGGGGTTCAGTCAGGAAAAACTGGCGCTGGAAGCGGAAATAGACCGGACCTACCTTGCAGGCATCGAAAACGGAAAGCGGAATCCGACCCTGAAAAGTCTGGAAAAGATCCTTCGCACGCTGGAGATCTCCTTTGAAGATTTTTTTAAGGGGATCCAGTGATTGACGAGGGAAGCAAAATCGGATATTATTAGGAGGAAGCAGTCATGCCCAAAAAACAGTATGGTGAACTGGAAGCCCACATCATCCAGATCTTCCGGCAGGAAGGAAGTTTCTGGTTTCAGGGAAGCGAATACAGAGTAGTCTGTGCGGACAAACCCCGCCCTCACGGAAAAGGCGAGTGCAAGACGGACGTCTATGTGCAGGGGCGGGCGTTGGACAGTGGTGCGAAGCTGGAACTGAAGATCTCGGTCAAATCCGAAGGCACGCAGGAGTTTCAGGAAAACAAGATCAAGCAAAAGCGTGCCGAAGAACTTTTGGGTGGACGCTGGCAGGAGATCATTCAGGAGGCGGCGCTATCCAGAAAAGACGAGTTCGAGAGCCGCCCCCTGCTGTATGCGTCGAAGGATTACCCCGTAAAGCCCAACTCCATCACACTGGGCTGGAAGCTGGAACTGGCCAACAAACCCCGTGCCCTCAGTGCACGGGCACCGCTGACAGATCGGGAAGTGCGGGATTACGTCTATAAGGGTATGAATCAGACCGAGGAGAAGCGGGATGCCCGTGTGGGCGGGACCGTTATTCCCGGCTCCGGAGTGGCAGAGTATCTGCTGGTGACCTCCATCGAAAAGATCGATTCCACGGCAGACGTGATAACGCAGATGAGGCTTATTGACGAAGCGAAGCTTTCCCCGATATATCTGATCTTCACAGCCAATAACTACCGCACCGATGTGAAAAAGGCCGATGGCAAACGTCCGCTGGCGGTGTGGATCGAGTGGGATGGCTCCAGCGGCAGACTGAAGCACAGGATCCACTATGACCAGCCTCTGGAATACACCGGCGGCGGGGATGTGGCAAAGCAGGCACGAAAAGCGCTGGATGTGCTGGGCTGTCGGAATATCACCGATCTTGATCCGGAGAACGATCTGGATGACACCGAAATCTACAGAGCATAAAAAGGAATAGACCACATGAACATCATCAGCTTGTTTTCCGGCTGCGGAGGGCTGGACCTTGGGTTTGAGAGAGCCGGGTTCAACATTCCCGTGGCAAACGAATTTGATAAGACCATCTGGGCGACCTTCAAAGCGAACCATCCCCAGACCCACCTGATCGAGGGCGATGTGCGGCAGGTGACCCGGAAGGACATAGAGCCGTTCTTGTCCGGAGAGGTGGACGGGATCATCGGCGGACCGCCCTGTCAGTCCTGGTCCGAGGCGGGGGCGCTGCGGGGCATTGAGGATGCCCGGGGACAGCTGTTCTACGACTATATCCGCATTCTCACCGAATTCAGACCCAAGTTTTTTCTGGCGGAAAATGTCAGCGGGATGCTGGCAAACCGCCACTCCGAGGCGGTGCAGAATATCCTCAAGCTTTTCCGGGAGGCAGGCTACAATGTCTCGCTGACCCTTGTGAACGCCAAGGACTACGGCGTGGCGGAAGAGCGCAAGCGGGTGTTCTATATCGGGTTCCGGGATGATCTGGATGTCCAGTTCCAGTTTCCGCAGGGTTCCACCGCAGAGGATGACAAAAAGCTGACCCTGCGGGATATTATCTGGGATCTGCAGGACACGGCTGTGCCTGCCGGACCCAAGAACCACCACAACCCGGCGGCGGTGAACAACAATGAGTATTATACCGGCGACTTCTCATCCATATTTATGAGCCGTAACCGGGTCAAGAGCTGGGACGAGCAGGCGTTTACGGTGCAGGCTTCCGGCCGGCAGTGCCAGCTCCACCCGCAGGCTCCCAAAATGGTCAAGATGGACAAGGACGTGTGCCGGTTCGTCAAGGGACAGGAGCATCTGTACCGCCGGATGACCATTCGGGAAGTGGCACGGGTGCAGGGATTCCCGGACGATTTCCGCTTCGTGTACGAAGAAACGAACAATGCGTACAAGATGATCGGCAATGCGGTGCCGGTGAACCTTGCCTACGAGATCGCCTGCGGTATCCGTTCGGCGCTGGAAAATATCTGAGATATAAAAAGACACGGCGCACTGCCGTGTCTTTTTGCATCAGTGATAAAATGTATCAAAGTTTATCTGCCGGTAGAACCGCTGCTGTAGCTGGTCAAAGCTGTCGCAGTCCTGTGCCAGCAGCCACATGCTTTTGGTGACCACTGCCTCGATGGTCATGTCGTGCGCCTCCAGAAAGCGGAAGCGGTTGCGGACCCGCTTGCCCACCTCGTAGACCCCCACGTCGCTGCCCTCGTAGGTGACCTGGGTGGTGAGGATCAGCACCTTGTGGGTCTGTTCGTAGTCCCCCAGACCCTGTGCAAAGGCGTCCATCAGCTGCTGGGGGATGCCGCCTACCCCAAAGCTTTCCACAATGACGCAGTCGTACAGCCGGAAGATCTCCGGGATCAGTGCCGGGTCCATGCCGGGGGTCAGCTTGAGCAGAAACACCCGGGGGTCCAGCACCCTGCCAAATTCCACCGGTCCCGTGGGCCAGGGAGAGGGAATGTAGCGCACCAGACGGTCCCCCTGCACCAGCGCCAGCTCCGGGAAATTTACCGAGGCAAAGGCGTCGTAGCTGATGGTCTTGTTCTTTTTGGCGCGGGTGCCGGCAATGACGTGCCCGCCGAACACCACCATGACGCCCCGGCTCCCCGGGTCAATGGCGCAGATCACACTGTCCCGCAGATTCTTTTTGGCGTCGGTGATCTCGTTGGAGATGGGCTGCTGCGCTCCGGTGAGGATGATGGGCTTGTCTGCGTTCTGGATCAGGTACGAAAGCGCCGCCGCAGAGTACGCCAGAGTGTCGGTGCCGTGGCAGATGATAAAGCCGTCGTACAAAGCGTAGTTCTCCTGTACGGCGCGCGCCATCATGAGCCAGTGCTCCTGCCCCAGGTCGGTGCTGTCGATGCTGCACAGCGCCAGCGTTTCCGGGATGCACAGCTCCTTCAGCTCCGGCAGGTGCGCCAGCAGCTCCTGGCTGGAAAGCACCGGCTTCAAGCCCTGCTGGGTGTGCACACTGGCAATGGTGCCGCCGGTGGTGATAAAAAGCAGCCGTTGTTTGGTCATGGTCCTCTGCCTCCGTGGCATCCGCACCGCTCCGGCGGGATGCGTAGTTTCTTCGCCCCAGTATAACATACTCCCTCCGGCTTGAAAAGACGCCGGGTGACTGCTGCGGGAATTTTTGCGACCTGGTCACAGAATTTTACACAGTTCTGGTGTATACTGTAGAAAAACCAGCAGGCTTACCAGAAGGGAGAAACAAGATGTCCAAGATCGTTATCGTTGGTTCCGGTCCCGCCGGGGTGTCGGCGGCGCTGTATGCTGTCCGGGCGGGGGTGGACACCACCGTCCTTACCCGGGGCGCAGGGGCACTGGACCGGGCGGAAAAGATCGAGAATTACTACGGCTTTGACCAGCCGGTGTCCGGCGCAGAACTGGAGCGCCGCAGCGTGGAAGGGGCAAAGCGGCTGGGGGTGAAGTTCGTCTCCGGGGAAGCGGTGGGCATCACCTACACGGACCGGCTGACGGTGGAGACTCTGGCGGGAGACTACCCGGCAGATGCGGTCATCCTTGCCACCGGTGCTTCCCGTGCCGCTCCCCGGCTGCCGGGGCTTGCGGAGCTGGAGGGGCACGGGGTGAGCTGGTGCGCCACCTGCGATGCCTTTTTCTACCGGGGAAAGGATGTGGCGGTGCTGGGCAGCGGGGAGTATGCCCTCCACGAGGTGCAGGCGCTGCTGCCGGTGGTAAAAAGTGTGACCCTGCTGACCAACGGCGCTGCCCTGACGGCGCAGTTCCCGCCGGAGGTGCAGGTCCTTTCCGGAAAGGTGGAGGCGCTGCTGGGAGAAAAGACCCTGTCCGGGGTGCGGCTTGCCGATGGCGGAGAGCTGGCGGTGTCCGGCGTTTTTGTGGCGCTGGGGGTGGCAGGCAGCACCGCTCTGGCGCGGAAGATAGGGGCGGCGGTGGAAGGAGACCGCATTCTGGTGGACCACCGGATGCAGACCACCGTGCCCGGCTTGTACGCAGCGGGAGACTGCACCGGCGGGATGCTGCAGGTGGCAAAGGCGGTGTACGAGGGTGCACTGGCAGGCAGCGAGGCGGCAAAGGCGGTGCGGAAAGGAGCGGCACGATGACCGGGAACACACAGGTCCACCGGCAGTGTCTTGCCTGCGGTTTTCCCTTCTGGGAGCAGCTGACAAAGGAAGAGCAGGACATGCTCTGCCGCTACACCCGTCCGGTAAAGTACCAGAAAGGGGCACGGGTCCACAGCCCCACCGAGAGCTGTGTGGGCATTCTGCTGCTGCGGACCGGGCAGCTCCGTGCCTACCTGCTGTCGGAGGATGGACGGGACGTTACCCTTTACCGGCTGTTTGGCGGGGAAGTGTGCATCCTTTCTGCCTCCTGCGTCATGGATGCGGTGAACTTTGATCTGTATATCGACGCTGAGGAGGATACCGAGGCGTACTGCATCAGCGCCGGCATCTTCCGCCGCCTGATGCAGCAGAACGTGTATGTGCGCTGCTACGCCTACCAGATGACGGCAGAGCGGTTCTCCGACACCATGTGGACCATGCAGCAGGTGCTGTTCATGAGCGTGGACCGGCGGCTGGCGATCTTTCTCACCGACGAGCTCGCCAAGACCGGCGGCGAGGATGTGCGCCTGACCCACGACCAGATCGCCCGGTACATGGGCTCGGCGCGGGAGGTGGTGAGCCGGATGCTGAAGTACTTTGCTCAGGAGGGCTGGGTCAAGCTCTACCGGGGCGGGGTGCAGGTGCTGGACCGGAAAAAACTGCAGGAGATCGCCAGAGGGTGACAAAAAACGAGGATAAAAAACGGACGATGCGCAGCATCGTCCGTTTTTGTTGTTCTGTCAGCCTTTGCAGCCCTGCTCTTCCCAGTCGCCAAAATCGCTTGCTTCTGCGATGTGGGCGGGGTCAAACTTGCCGTTTTCGTCCTTGGGGGCAACGGCGGGTCCTGCCTCCACCGGGTTGGGGTTGGGGGACTCCGGGTCGTAGGCGGGCTTGTCCTGGCTCATTTCGGGCTGGGGCGCTGCCTCCTCCTGAGCGGGAGCTTCCGGCGCAGCAGCCTCTGCCTTTGCTTCCTCCTCGGCGTATGCCTGGGCGGTCTTTTCAGCTTCGGCGGCGTCCTGTTCTGCTTCTTCCGGGAATTCCACTTCCTCCACATGGAGGGGGTCTTTCTGATTCAGGATCTTGTCCAGTGCCACGATGGCGGCACCGGTGACGGCAACGGCGGCAGCCGCGCCCAGAATACGGAACAATGCTTTCATGCCAGAACCTCCTTGATACAATTAGAGTGGATTAAGAAAACGTTACGACGTCGTTCAGCGGCTTCTGTGCCGGTTCCACCGAGAGGGCAGTGAGCACGGGACCCTTGCCCCGGTAGATGTTGTGGAACTTGTAGTTCACCTTGGCGGTGACGGTGACCCAGCTGCGCTGTTCCAGCGCCTTGTAACCATCGTAGCTGCAGGGGAAGCCCACAAACTGGATGTCCTGCACGCAGCAGGTCATGGCAAACCGACCGGGCACAAAGCTGTTCTTGCCGGCACGACCGGTCTGGCACACCTGGGCAAGGAACTTTACCGTCTTGCCGGTGTACTTCTGGGGCTCATCCTGACAATCCATATACCAGATGCCAAAGTCATCGTCCTGGATCTGGATCACATCGGCGTTGATGTCAAAGGGCAGCGGGTCGGGAATGTCATCGTATGCCACGCTGCCGTCCTTGAATTCGTAGGCGATGTCGCACTTGCGGGAAGCCTGCCGCACCAGCTTGTGCAGCTCCTGCCGGGCTTCGTCGTTGTTTACCGCCTCGGCGCGGTTGAATACGATGAGTTCGCTGCGGGCGATCTTGTCCAGCATCAGGCTCCGCATGGAGTTGTCCCGGGCGTAGGTCAGGGCGGTGGTGCCGTCGGCAGTGGCGATGCACTGGTAGACGATCCAGTTTTCCGGCAGGGCGTCTGCCAGTTCCTGCATCAGCCACATACCGTTGTACTCGATGACCACCCGTCCGGCACCGGACTCCCGCTCCAGTTTGGCGAGATTCTGGGGGTTCATCTCCGCCTTGTCCTCCAGCACCTTTACGGTGACGCCGGGGAAGGCAAATTTCTTTTCGTTGTACTCCTCTTCGCCCTCCTCGCAGATCAGCAGCAGGGTCTTGTCGCCGGAGTCAAAGTTGGGGTCCTCAAAGGTCTCCTGAATGAATTTGGTCTTGCCGCTTTCCAGAAAGCCCACAAACAGGTAGACCGGGATTTCGTTTCCGTTTCCCATAGCAGATGGTTTCTCCTTTTATTTTCAGCAGCCGAACAGCTGGGCAATGGCAGCTTCGTTCATCTTGGAACCGATGACCACCAGCTTGCCGCCCACGTCTGCGCTGCGGGTGCGCACTTCCCACTCGCCGGGAACATAGTCGAACTCCAGCCAGCCGTCGGCACCGCCGTCCACGATGCCCTTGCTGCGGAGGATCATGCCGTAATTGCCGGTATCCAGCTGGGTGAGGGCATTCTCCACCTCAGCCTTGGTGAACTTCCGTGCAGTCTCCACGCCCCAGCTGGTGAACACCTCATCGGCGTGGTGGTCGTGGTGATGGTGACCGCAGGAGCAGTGCTCATCGTGATGGTCGTGGTCCTCGTGGTCATGATCGTGGTGATGACCGCAGCAGCAATGATCCTCGTGATCGTGATCATGCTCTTCGTGGTCGTGGTGGTGCTCGTGCTCCTCGTGGTCCTCGTCATGGTCATGATCGTGGTGGTGACCGCAGCAGTGGTCCTCATGATCGTGATCCTCGTCATGGTCATGGTGATGGTGCTCGTGGTCGTGATCGTCATCATCCTCGTCATGGTCATGATCGTGGTGATGACCGCAGCTGCACACACCGTTCTCGTCGTAGTGATGATGGTGATGCTCTTCCTCATCCTCGTGGGCGTGCTCCTCGTTTGCCTTGGCGGCAAGGGCGATGAGCTCTGCCTTGAAGTCGTCCTTGGTGGACATTGCCTTCAGGATCTGGTCGCCGGTCAGGTGATCCCAGTCGGTGGTGACGATGGTGGCGGTGGGGTTCTTCTCCCGCAGCAGGGCAACGGCAGCAGCGACCTTCTCCTCGCTGGCGGTCTGGGTGCGGCTGAGCAGGATGCAGCTGGCGTGGCTGATCTGGTCATCGTAGAACTCGCCAAAGTTCTTCATATACATCTTGACCTTGTTCACGTCTGCCACGGTGACAAAGCTGTTCAGCTCCACATCCAGATGCTCGGCGACCCCCTCCACGGCACGGGTCACATCGCTGAGCTTGCCCACGCCGGAGGGCTCGATGACGATGCGGTCGGGGTGGTACTGCTCCACCACCTGCTGCAGGGCGGTGCGGAAATCGCCCACCAGAGAGCAGCAGATGCAGCCTGCGTTCAGCTCGTTGATCTGGATGCCGGACTCCTTCAAAAAGCCGCCGTCAATGCCGATCTCGCCGAACTCGTTTTCGATCAGCACTACCTGCTGACCGGCGAAGGACTCCTTGATGAGCTTTTTGATCAGAGTGGTCTTGCCGGCACCAAGGAAGCCGGAAAAAATATCAATTTTGGTCATAGATCCAATGCCTCTTTCTTTTACTTAGCACACAGAACCGCAGAGTGCTGGTCTGTAAAAATCTTACACCTCTATTATAACAAGGCTGTCAATACGAAAAGGGCTTTTTTGAAGAAAAAATTGTAACATTTTTTGCAATTTGGCTGCGTTTTGGGGCGGCAGCGGAACGCTCCCCGGTCAAAACCGGACGGTTTTGCCAACCCTCTCAGGCTCACTGTGTTCGCCAGCTCCCCCAAAGGGGGAGCTTTTTGCCATCTGCCGATAAGTAGAGCAAAACCTCCCCCTTTCGGGGGAGGTGGCATCGCGCAGCGATGACGGAGAGGGTTTGTTCTCCCCCGCATTGCATTCTTTGGTGGGGAATGATACAATAAGCAGTAGCAAACCACCGCCGCCGGACGTTTTTCCGGCAAAAAACGGAAAGAAGGCTGTTTTATGAGTATGAATACTGTCCCTGAGCGCCTTGCCGCCCTGCGTGCCGCCATGAAGGCAAACGGTGTGGACGTTTATCTGATCCCGGTGGGGGACCCCCACGCCAGCGAGTACCTGCCGGATCACTTTACCTCCCTGACCTACTTCTCCGGTTTCCACGGGGAGAACTCCAACTTTGTGGTGACCATGACCGAAAGCGCCGTCTGGGCGGATGGTCGCTATTTTGTGCAGGCAGAAAAGGAGATCGCCGGCACCGAGATCCAGCTGATGCGGATGGGTGAGCCGGGGGTGCCCACGGTGGAAGAGTACTGTGCCCGTGTGCTGCCGGAGGGCGGCAAGCTGGGTCTGTGCGGTCTCACCGCCAGCTGCGCTCTGGTCAACGGAGTGAAAAAGGCACTGGAGCCTAAGCACGGCACCATCAAGACCCTGGATCTGGAAGATGAGCTGTGGACCGAGGGTCGTCCCGCCCTGCCTGCCACCCCGGCATGGATCCTGCCCAAGGAATATGCAGGCTTCTCCCCTGCCGAAAAGCTGGACCAGCTGCGCAGCAAGCTGAAGGAACAGGGCTGCACCGCCCAGCTGGTGGGCAAACTGGACAATCTGGCATGGCTGCTGAACCTCCGTGCCATGGACATCGAGTGCACCCCCTACGCCATGGCATACTGCTATGTGACCCCGGACCGTGCGGTGCTGTTCATCAACACCGACCGGGTGACCCCGGAGGCAAAGGCAGAGCTGGAAGCAAACGGCGTAACATTTGCGGCATACGATGACGTGCTGTCCTTCCTGGCAGCCGAGACCCAGCCCCAGACCGTGCTGGCAGACAGCGGCTCTGTGAACTACGCTGTGTATCAGGTGCTGGAAGCAAACACCGCCCTCACCGTAAAGGACGCCGCCGACCCCCTGCTGCCCATGAAGGGCGTCAAGAACGAGGTGGAGATGGCACACAGCCGGGAAGCGCACCTGCGGGACGCCGTGGCAATGGTGCGGTTCCAGATGGAGCTGGAAAGCCGCCTTGCCGCCGGGGAGGAGCTTACCGAGCTGACGGTGGACGAGATCCTGCACAAGTACCGCAGCAGCACCGATAAGTTCATCGTGGAAAGCTTTGGCACCATTGCGGCATACGGCGGCAATGCAGCCATGATGCACTACCACGCTACCCCGGAGGACCACGCAAAGCTCCAGCCCAAGGGCTTTTTGCTGGTGGACAGCGGCGCTACCTACATGGACGGCACCACCGACATCACCCGCACCTACCCTCTGGGTGAGCTTACCGAGGAGGAACGGCTGTTCTACACCTGGACCCTGCAGTGCCACATCGACATTGCCAAGGCAGTGTGGCTGGATTACTGCGACTGCCACATGCTGGATACCATCGCCCGGGAACCCCTGTGGCAGCATCTGATCAACTACCGCTGCGGCACCGGACACAGCGTCAGCTTTGTGGGCAACGTCCATGAGGGTCCCCACGCTCTCAACGGACGCAACACCACCCTCATGCGCCCCGGCATGGTGGTCACCGATGAGCCCGGCGTCTACGAGGCAGGACAGGTGGGCATCCGCATCGAAAACGAGATCGAGTGCTACCACAAGGCGGACAACCAGTACGGCACCTTCCTTGCCTTCCGCCCCATCACCTTTGTGCCCATTGCCACCTCTCCCATTATGCCCGGCGTGCTGACCAAAGATCAGCTGAACTGGCTGAACGACTATCACCGTCAGGTCTTTGAAAAGCTTGCTCCCCGCCTCAACGAGGAGGAGCGGGACTGGCTGGCAAAGAAGTGCGCCGCCATCGGCTGCTGAGCCGTCAGTGATCGGTAAAAGAAGATAAAAAGCGGGAAGCCGCGCCGGAACGTGCAACGCTCCTGCGGCTTCCCGCTTTTGTCAGTTTTTGTTCTGGGGGGTCTCGCCGGACTCTTCCCGCCGGTCGTTCCAGCGCTCCCGGACCTCTTCGGTGCGCCCTTTCCAGTATGCCTTTGCCTCGTCGATAAGCTCCTTGAAAGGACCCGAGGGGTAGGTGCTCTCCGCAATGTCCACAAGGAATTTGTACAGCTGGGGGCGCACCTGTTCGTACATGCCCAGCCGGGTGTACAGGTCCTTGTAGTAGCGGAAGGTCTGGATCTTGTTCTGCACCAGGGTGGCGGCGTTGATCTGGGTGTGGCAGATGCTCTGGGGGTTCTGGACGTAGTAGTAGCCGGGCTGGGGGATGGACACAAAGACATCTGCGTACTGGATATACTGCATATTGAACACCAGATCCTCTGCCCAGCGCATCTCGCTGGTAAACTGGATGTCGTGCTCCACCAGCAGGTCCCGGCGGTAGAGCTTGTTCCAGAGCACGCTGTAGAAGTAGGAGGCGGGCTTGTCCATGAGGCGGCGGGCAAAGGTGTCCTTGTCGTAGACGCCCTGCGGCAGAAAGCCGTACTCCCGCACCTCCGGGGGACGTGCCACCGACATGACCCCCAGATCCTCCTGGATCTTTTCCAGCACCTGTTCGGGCTTGGAGGCTCCGGCGGGGATCACCATCTTGTAGGGGGCGATCACCAGATCGGCGTGGTGCTCCTGGGCGGCAGTCACCAGATCCTGGGTAAAGTCCGGGTCGATGTAGTCATCGCTGTCCACGAACTGTACGTATTCGCCGCTGGCAAGCTTCAGCCCCAGATTCCGGGTGTCGGACACCCCGGAGTTTGCCTTGTCCACCAGCAGGATCCGCTGGTCCCGGCTGCGGTACTCCTGACACACCGGCAGGCTCTGGTCTTTGGAGCCGTCGTTCAGCACGATGATTTCCAAATTCTGCCATGTCTGGGCGCAGATGCTGTCCAGACAGCGGGCAATGTGGTTCTGGGCGTTGTACACCGGCAGAATGATGCTGACAAGGGGCTTTGTCATGGGGACACCCTCCTTTTCGTTTTTTTCATCATACTCCAGCCGCATCCAAAAAGCAAGCGGCAGAGAGGAAGTGTTTGCGGATATGATCTTTCACATTGCGGTGTGCGGCGCCGACGCCGGGCTTCGTGCCGGGCTGGAACGCCAGTGCATGGAATACTACGCCCGGCGGGAGGACGCCTGCATCGTGGAGCAGTTGCCCGGTGCCGAGGTCCTGCTGCAGCGGGATGCCGCCGGGGCACGGTATGAGCTGTACCTTATAGAACTGGGCACGGGGGCAAACCCCGAAGGGCTGGCGGCGGCGGCAGAGCTGCGCCGCCGGGGTCGCCGTGCTCCCCTTGCCTTTGTGGCACGGACTCCCACCCACGCCTACAGCGCCTACCGGGTGGACGCCATGCAGTATCTGCTGCTGCCGGTGACCCAGCAGGAGCTTTCTGCCCTGCTGGACCGTGCCACAGAGCCGGAGTACGGTCCGGCAATGACGGTGAACACAGCCCAGGGGCTGCGGGTGCTGGCATATGCCTGCATCGAATATCTGGAATGCACCCACCATGTGGTGCACTTCCATCTTACCAGCGGGGAGGACGTGGCGTCCCTTTCTCTGCGGGTGCCCTTTTCTGCTGTGGCGGACCCGCTGCTGGCAGACGGGCGGTTCTTGCAGCCCCACCGCTCCTATGTGGTAAATCTGAAATGTGTCAGCCTCCTTGCCCCCGGGGAGCTGCGGATGGAAAGCGGGGTGCGGATCCCGGTGCCCCGGGGACGGGAAGCGGCGGTGCGGGAAGCACTGACAAAATAAGGGTCACACCCTGTCCCAGTCCAGAGCGGTCCAGTCCGGTAGGAACTGGTCACAGACCTGCTCCATCTCCGGGGCGTCGGCGGCGCTGGCAGCATCCTGAATGCCGATGACCGTGAATCCTGCCTGATGGGCGGTGCGGGCGGAATACACCGCATCCTCCCCCACGGCGCACAGGGCGGGGTCTGCACCGCCCAGCCGGTGGAGACACTCAAAAAACACCTCCGGGTGGTCCTTGCGCTTTGCTCCCTGCGCCTCTACGATAAAGGAAAAATAGTCCGCAATGCCCAGCCGGGTCAGCACGGCACGGCACTGGTCCGACCATGTGTTGGAGCACAGGCAGATCCGTGCCCCCTCTGCCTGCAGCCGTGCCAGCAGGGTGCGGACACCGGGCTTCAGCTCCACGGTCTCGTACAACTCCGCCACCACTTCCCGCATGACGCCGTAGTAGTCTGCCTCTGCCAGCGGCAGCCGGTACTCCCGGATCAGGTACCGTGCCCCCTCTTCCATGCCCATGGTCAGCAGCACCTCCTGCAGGTCTGCTTTGGGGGTGCGCCCGTACCGCTGTAGCAGCGCCAGAGGTGCCCCCTCCCATACCACTTTCATGCTGTCGGTGAGGGTGCCGTCCATATCAAAGATCCACTGTCTGCAACGCATAGAATAAAGCTCCTTGCTGAAATCGTTTTCTTTCAGTATATCATGGATCTTTGCCGTAAAAAAGTTGTGAACATCCAAAAACAGGAAGAAATTCCGGCTGAAATATGCTATAATCATACAAAACCGGAACCAATCAAAGGGGGCGGATGCAATGGAAAGCAGAAATATGCCCTGCAAGGCGCTGGTGCTTGCCGGCGGCGGAGCACGGGGCAGCTATCAGGTGGGGGTCTGGCGGGCGCTGATGGAGCTGGACTGGCACCCCCAGATCATCACCGGCACCAGCGTGGGCAGCCTCAACGGCGCCATGTTCGTGCTGGACCTGTACGAGACGGCACGGGATATGTGGCTCACCATCCGCAGCAGGGATGTGATGGAGCTGCCGGAAGAAAACGCCGACCTTTCCTCCCTGCACAGCTTCCTGCGTCAGGTGGTGCGTGCCGGAGGCATGGATGTTTCCCCACTGGAGGATATTGTGGAGCGGGTGCTGGATGAGAAAGCTCTGCGTGCCGCCTCCACCCGTTTTGGTCTGGTGACTGTGGAACAGCGGGGGCTGAAAGCTTGGGAACTGCCGCTGGAGGAGATCCCGGCAGGCAGGGTCAAGGACTACCTGCTTGCCTCGGCGGCGTGCTTCCCTGCCCTGCGGGCACGGGACATCGACGGGGTAAAGTTTCTGGACGGCGGCTACAGCGACAACATGCCCACGGGTCTTGCCAAAAAGATGGGGGCGGAGGAGCTGGTCTGTGTGGATCTGGAAGGGGTGGGCATCACCCGCCCCAACCTGACGGGTCTGCCCACCACCATGATCCGCAGCTACTGGGAGCTGGGGGACATCCTTCATTTTGACCCGGACACCGCCCGCCGCAACATCGAGCTGGGCAATTACGACACCCTCCGTGCCTTTGGGCGGCTGCGGGGCTGCGCCTACGCTGTGGACAGCGGGGCAGAAAGCAGCGCCGACGCCGCAGCCTTCCGCCAGAAATTTGAAAAGGTGCAGAAGGCGGTGCGGGAAAAGTACCCCGTCACCCTGACCGCAGACGCAGCACTGCTGCTGGCACGGATGAAGGACCCGGACCTTGCCCCGCTGGAAGCGGCGGCGGAGGATGCGGGGGTGGACCCCGCCCATTACTACACCACCCGCAGCCTGTGCCGGGCATTTCTGGAGAAATGCGACCGGGAGAGGATGCAGAGCTTTGCCCCCCTGTTTGAGGGCAGCAGCACCGCCGCACAGGCGGCATTTGCTGCCCTGCTGCCCAACACGTTTTTACAGGCGCTGGTCTATTATACCCTGACTGCGCCGCAGCTGCCGGAGGTGACAGAACAATGAGGATTTGGAAAGGATCATCGGCTTCGCCGGGACTGGTTCTGGGACAGGTCAGCCGTCTGGAACGCCATGTGGAGACCTTTAGCACCGGACCCTTTAACCCGGAACGGGAATTGCAGCAGCTGGAAGGGGCGCTGAGCACTGCCAAAAGTGAGCTGGACTCCATGGCAGAGCGTGCCGCCTCCACCGAGCAGGCGATCTTTCAGTTCCAGAGCATGATGCTGGAGGATGAGGGAATGCTCCGGGAGATCCGGTTCTGCATTCATGCCGGCGTCAGTGCGGCGGCAGCGGTGGACAAGGTGGGACAGCGCTATGCAGACCAGCTGGCAAATATGGCGGATAACCCCTATTTGCAGCTGCGCAGCGTGGACATTCTGGACGCCACCAGCCGGGTCATCAACATTCTGGGCAACCGTCCCCGGATGTGGCTGGCACTGGACCACCCGGTGATCCTTGCGGCGGACCGCCTCATGCCCACGGACCTGTTCAGCGTGCCCTCCGGCATGATCCTGGGGGTCATTACGGCAGAGGGCAGCGGGCAGAGCCATGCCGCCATCATTGCCCGTGCCATGAACATCCCTGCCATCGTGCAGGTGGGCAGAGATTTTCTGGAGGACTGCGACGGGCGCACCGTGATCCTGGACTCCACCAAGGGAGAGTGCATTCTGGACCCGGATGTGGCGACCCGTCAGCAGGCAGAAAACCGGATCTGTGAGCTGCAGCGGGAAAATACGGAGATGAACCAGCTGTGCGCCCTGCCCTGCTACACCCGGGACGGACAGCGGTTTGAGCTGCTGGCAAACTGCTTTGGACCTGAGGACATCGACACCGCCATGCAGTCCGGAGCACGGGGAGTGGGCTTGCTGCGCAGCAGCTACATGATGCTGCCGGGACGGATCCTGGACGAGCAGGAGCAGTTCTATTTCTACAGCTCCTGCCTTGCGGCGGCGCAGGGCTGCCCGGTCACCGTGCGCACCTTCGACTTTGGGGCGGACCGCACCATGGCGGACGTCTATCAGGGAGTCCAGTCCTCCAAGCTGGGTCTCCGGGGCATCCGCAACAGCCTGCGGCAGCCCCGGCAGTTTGAGACCCAGATCTGCGCTTTGCTGCGGGCGGCGGCACGGGGACCGCTGCGGGTCATGTTCCCCATGGTCACCGACGTGGAGGACTGGGACGCCGCCATGCACATCGTGGAGCACTGCCGCCGGAGCCTCCGGGAGCGGGGGGTGCCCTTTAACGAAAAGACCCAGTTCGGCGTCATGCTCAGCGTGCCGGCGGCGTGCCTTACTGCCGAGGAGTTTGTGGCACACGGCTGCGACTTCCTTGTCATCGGCACCAACGACCTGACCCAGTACACCCATGCGGCAGACCGGGAGCTGGCAAGCGCGGAGCGGTACTACCGCCCCGCCAGCCCTGCCATGAAAAAGCTCATCGCCATGGTGATGGACGCTGCCAAGCAGGGCAACGTGCCGGTGACCATCTGCGGGCTGGCAGTGGGCAACCCCGCCAATACGGTGCAATATCTGCAGATGGGTCTCCGCAGCTTTTCGGTAAGCCCTCAGAATCTGCTGGGTGCAAAAAAGGCGCTGCTGGAAGCAGACGCCTTGCCGGATGATAACAAGCCGGAATGATCGGATACAATAATACAAAAGGGGACGGCATCTGCCGTCCCCTTTTGTATTATTCCAGATCCCCGGTCAGGGTCATGACGGACGCAAGGACTGCCAGCGGCGCGGTCTCGCAGCGCAGGATCCGGGGACCCAGTCCCACGGTCTTTGCGCCGGCTTTTGCTGCCATTTCGGCTTCCTCGGCGGCAAAGCCGCCTTCGGCACCGGTGACGATGGCGATCTTTAATTTTTTGCCCTCTGGGGGGCGGGCGTCGGCAAGGAGCTGCCGCAGGGGTGCCCCGCCGCATTCGTAGCAGAACAGCACCAGGTCATACTGCCCAAAGCTGCGGCACACCGCCCCAAAGTTGGGCAGGGGCAGCGCCACATCCGGCAGCACTCCCCGCCCGCACTGCTTGGCGGCTTCTATGGCGATGCGGTTGTACCGCTCGTTTTTCTGCTCCTCTTTTTTAGGGGCGGCAACGCAGTATCGGCTGAAGAAGGGCTGGATGTGGGCGGCACCCAGCTCCACCCCGTGCTTGATGATCTGCTCCAGCTTGTCCTGCTTGGGGTAGCCTGCCAGCAGGGTCACCTCTACGCTGGGTTCGGCAGCACTGGGGTAGCCCGGCTCCACGCTGAACTCCACCGTGTCCTCCCCAAAACCGGTGATGGTGGCGGTGTATTCCACGGCATTGCCGTCACACAGGATGACGGTATCCCCCGCCCGTGCCCGCATGACCCGTGCCAGATGATGGGCGTCGGTGCCGCGCAGCACAGCCGTGCCGTCGGCGATCTCAGTGGTAAAATAACGGTGCGGCATAGTTCCTCCTTACGCCTTCTTGTGTAGAAAACTCCTTCCGTCATCGCCTGCGGCGATGCCACCTCCCTCAAAGAGGGAGGCTTTTAGCGGGTGCTTTCTCAAAGGCTCCCTCCTTGAGGGAGCTGGCGCGAAGCGCCTGAAGGAGTTTTGTTGTCACGCCTTTTTGCAGACGAGGCACTCCCAGCCCCGCTTTTCCTTTACTTCCTGTACAGAAAGTCCGGCGGTTTCCAGAGCGGTGATCACTTCGTCCTTGCGGCTGTCGATGATGCCGCTGGCAATAAAGGTGGCACCCTCAGCCAGCAGCCCGGGCACAGCGGGGGCAAGGGAGATGATGGCGTTTGCCACGATGTTGGCGGTGATGATGTCGTAGGTCCCCTTTGCCTTGTCGGACAGGTCCCCTACCAGCACCGTCAGCTTGTCCTGCACCCCGTTGAGGGCGGCGTTCTCCCCGGCGGTGCGGACTGCCACCGGGTCGATGTCCACACCCTCGGCGCTGGCAGCTCCCAGCTTCAGGGCGGCAATTGCCAGAATGCCGCTGCCGGTGCCGATGTCCAGCACCCGCTCTCCGCCCCGGACCAGCTGGTCCAGAGCTTCCATGCACAGGCTGGTGGTCTCGTGTCCGCCGGTGCCAAAGGCAAGACCGGGATCCAGGATCAGCTTGACCCGGTCGGTGTCATATTCCTGCCAGGAGGGCACCACTGCAAGGCGGCTGCCGATCTCCATGGGGTGGTAGTACTTGCGCCAGCCGTTCTGCCAGTCCTCCTGCTCCACCCCCTCGGTCTCCACGGTGTAGGGGATGCCGGCTGCCTCCATGCGGGCAGAGATCAGTGCCAGCGTCTCCACCGGCGAGGCACCGGGCTCCAGATACATATGGATGATCACGGTGTCCCGGGGCTTGTCCAGCAGCTCCTGCTCGATCAGGTCCACATGGGCGATCTCGGCGACCTGCTGCTCAATGTCGCTGTAGTCTTCGATATAAATGCCGCCTTCGGCGATCAGGGTGGCAACAGCCTCGGCGTTGTCGGCGTCGGCTTTTGCTACGGTCAGGCGGATGTCGGTCCATTCCATGGCGGATTCTCCTTTGCATATGATGGTGGTGTTCCTATAGTAGTATAGTACCCGATTCTGCCGGTGGATGCAAGCCTTTGGGCAAAATGGACGGCAAAGAGCCGCCGAAGAAGGAACGTGCCACGGAAATCAATTTTCCTCTAAAGGCTTCCCCCGGTCGGGAAAGATTCTCCCCGTTCCGGGGAGAAATGTCACCGTAGGTGACAAAGTGGGGAACAGCTGTCACCGCAGGTGACTGATGAGGGCG
>Ga0129313_1000664_pt1 | contig 26429 bp, 9 predicted proteins | sample O1105metagenome_FD_94436 | JGI IMG/M metagenome (GOLD analysis project Ga0129313, IMG submission 94436) | Orangutan group fecal microbial communities from fecal samples from Wisconsin, USA - O1105 metagenome | ecosystem: Host-associated > Mammals > Digestive system > Large intestine > Fecal...
AAAACCAGTGTGCAACAATCTAAAATAGACGATTATAGATTATTTCTTGTCCTCCGTTGATGGATTGGAAAGAGAGATAAGACGCTCGGTTGTCTTCTGCTGACGTGTGCTTACCTCTGCTTCAACAGCAACTGATTGCATTTTTGGTACTGTGTATTGCATCAGTTTTTCAACTATCTGCAGCCGTTCATACGGCTTCACCATCAGAAGGTCCTTCTTAATAAGTCCTCCTTGTATAGCCGGGTCCTCTGATTCTGGATCTCCATTCATATACCAGTCAAGGAACTCGCCAATCACTGTCTTAAATCGTGCGTTTGATTTGTTAGGCGTACCCTTCTGTCTGCCGCCAGTCTTATTACCATCTTTGTCCATAAGTGTAAAACTTAAAATGCCGCTTCAAAGTTAAGCCCTTATATTGGTCGCAACTTTTTATGTTTTACCAAAGTCGCATTGAGATATGATTGGTTCAATAATAGGTGCCGGGATGCAAGCAATCGGTTCAATAGCCGGTGGTATCATTCAGGGTCAGGCAATGAAGAAGGTTGAGAAAAACCTTAAAGAACAACAGCAGCAGAATCAGGATTGGTATGACCGCCGTTATAACGAGGACGCTACCCAGCGAGCTGATGCGCAGCGGCTTCTCACTATGACGGAAAACTCCATCCGGGAGAGGAACAAACAATCTGCCGCCGCTGCTGCAGTGATGGGTGGCACCGAGGAATCAGTAGCCGCAGCAAAAGCCGCCAACAATCAGGCACTTGTTGATGCCACATCAAATATAGCAGCTTCCGCTGATGCCCGAAAGGACAACATCGAAAATCAATTTATGGCAACAAGGGCCAATCTGTATGGACAGCAGAACGACATCACGATGAAAAAGGCGGAGGCAACCGGACAGGCCGTTCAAGGTGTTGCAGATGCAGCCGGCTCAATAGCAAGTGCATTCTAATAATCAGCCATTATGCCAGACGAGACATTCAACGAAATTCTTGGCAACAATCCGCCAGGTAAAGCAGTTGCGGGTATGGCTCCGGAACTGCAACAGCAGTCTGCACCGGTAACGGGAGCAGGTATGAAAACATCAGGCATCGCACCAGAGAACACGCAGAACAACACTCGTGAACCTTTAGAACCGGTTACTGCCGCGCCAACTCCCAAAGCAACACAGCAGAATCCAAGCACCATCAATCCACAGCAGCCTCAGTCGATGACCTACACGGAAATGATACAGAGGCTGTCTCCCTATGTCCCTCCAACTCCGGAAGAATTAGAGAAGGAAAGAAAACGTGAAAAGCAGAAACGGCTCTGGGCTGCCATAGGTGACGGCATTGCGGCATTTTCAAACCTTTACTTTGCAAGTAAATCGGGTATCAGCAACTACAAGTCAATGTCAAAGCCCCTCAACGAGCGTTTGGATAAGATGCGTGAGGAAAGGGAAAAGAATAACCAGCGTTATCTATCACTCTATATGTCGGCAAGACAGCAGGACGATGCTGCCGACCGCTGGAAGCGTGACTTTGAGTACCGTGCAGAGCAGGACAAGGCCCGTAACGATGAAAGTGCTCGCAGATGGCAGGAGCAATTTGACTACCAGAAAGGACGGGATGTTGTTGCTGATGAACGTTATGCCGCTGAACAGGAACGAAAAGCTGCGGCAGACGAAAGAGCAGCCGCACTTAACGATGCTCAAATCAAAACGGAATCGTCACGCCAAACAGCAAACTATGCTCTCGCAAATCAAAGAAATGCATCTGCAAAGAACGGAGGCTCCGGACGCAGCTCAAAAAAGTACACATTGCAAATCGGTGACGAGACCAAGGAATATGGTTCTGTCACTGACTATAACAGAGATGTTGAGGCCTATGCAGAATATTATGGCATCGACCTGTATGTGTACGAAGGCTCCGGACGCAGACAAAAGCAGAAACGGAAGCCTACTGCACAGCTTGCCGCAGAAGTCGAAAGGGCAAGTGGCGTGACAAAAGATGGTCCGAGGCCAGAAGCAGATGACGAATGGGGAGGAGTTGATGAAGGAGATGAATGGGGTGGTGTTCAATAAAAAATAATGAATTATGCCTAATCCGAAATACTATCAGATAACCTTGCCTTCTGGTTCAACCCAGATTTGGGATGAGGAAAAAGTGAACCGCAACAGGCAGTGGCTTGAAAATAAGAAAGCGACATCCGAGGAAGTGAATAAATTTGAAGTGACACTTCCTTCTGGTTCATCCCAGACATGGGATGCAGACAAGTACAGCAGGAACATTGATTGGCTGAATGAGCATAAGGCACAGGTCAGAGGCTTGCTAACCGAAGACAAGACAGCAGCAAGAAATGAGCAGCCATTCAACGCTGCAACTTTTCAAGAGCGCAGAAGGCAGATTCCTGGCGTGGACTTTTCTCCGATGCCGGAAGAATACCGAACTTCACGCGCAAATCAAGATCCAGGCGCAGCGGCATCCACGGTTCCAGCAGTTGAAACACCGGAACCATCCGAATCAGATAAACCCGAAACGACAAAATCTGCGTCACCAAGCGTTATTGACACTTCATCAACGAGACGATTGCAGCGTCCCGGATACGAAGTTTCAACGATGCCGGAAGAATACCGCGCCCAGCTTGACGCAAAAGACCCTTTGGCCGAAGGTTTTGAGGATGAACCGCAGGGGCCTAATTGGGAACAGAGGCAGCAGGCTGGCAACAAGAGACAGGTCAAAGAACTGTCCGGCCATATAGATTCCCTTCTCACTGATGCTGTTAATGTCTCCGTTGATAGGTATAACAAACAGCAGGAGGATGCAGAGAAGGAGAGCTGGTTCAAGAGGCTTCTCCGGAGCATTGGGGAGAACTATGCACCTCACGGAGATGTAATGATACCTGCAATGCGTGAGACTAAAAAGATGTATCACGGTGCAGGTGACCCTGAACTTCAGAATAAAATTGCATCTCTGCAAGCTGCAAAGACCGCTATGACAAATGCCCAGAACATCATTGATGAAGCGGATAGAGCCATCAACAAAGGAGAATACTCGAAGTTCTCGAAAAGTTTCTTTGGCGGTGCATCTCGTGGATTCGGTGACAAACTGTTTGATGTATCCACTTGGGATATGGGTATGTCCGACCTTGAAAATGCAACTGCTATGATGCAGGCACTTGACGCATACGATAAAGGTACTTTAACAGAAGCACAGCAGGCATTGCTTGACGCAAAGGCTGTCGAACTTGCAACAAACGCTTACTTTGGTTCGTATGTGGGTCGTGGATATAAAGCAGGCTCTGTCACGGCTGAATCAATTCCGTTTATGCTGGAGATGTGCATAAATCCAGCGTCATCTTTCGGAGAGGCTGCGACAAGCCGTATGGCGAGATATGCAATCAAGCGTTTCGGAAAAGAAGCAGCAAAGAAAGCCGGTCATAAGGTTGTCCGCGCAGCCGGCCGTGCCGGTGCTGATTTACTGGGTGCTGCAGCTATGACGGCAACTACCGGAGCCATCGGGACCACTGCTGATGCCATAGATAGGATGAATGGCCAAGTTATGGTTGATGAAGTTGACCCAGGAGTCAGTGCATTTGCAGGAGTGTATGAGGATTCGCAGGAAGCCCCTGCAACAGCATTTGCAAAGGCATTTGCAGGAAGGACTATAGAAAACTACTCCGAAATGGTCGGAGAATACTTCTCTCCTATATTCAAGGCTACTGGCAAAGCGGCTGGTCGTGGCCTTGAAAAGATAGGTCTTGGCAAGGTTACAAAATTCATTGACGATGTTGCAGCGAGCGATGTCGCAAGAATTGTTGCTGATTTCGAAAAGAATGCAAAATGGAATGGTGTTCTTGGAGAGTATGCGGAGGAAGTGGTCGGCAACTGTATGAATGCTCTTGTCGTCGGGGATATGACATTTGATGCGGCGGAAGGAACTGGAGTTTTCAATCTTGACCAGAACATTGACACTTTCCTCGGTGTTGCTCTGATGGGTGGGTTTATGTCAACAATCAAGACAGCAGGCTATAGAACACCAAAATACAGAACCCGCAAGTCACTTGAAAGAGCCGACAATGCCGCTGATGCTGCTTTTGACGGTAACGGTATGTGGGAAGATATGCGCAGCCAGATCCAGGAAGACCCGAATGCCGCACTCCACAATGTGCTCACAGAGGACTATACTCCTGAACAGAAACAAGCCGTCCTGCAATATGTCAAGGCATTTCAGGAGTATGACGGCGTTTTGAAAGCCGAACAGAAAAGGCGCACTGCACCAGACTCTAATCCTGTCCAAACCGACTTGGAAACATCATTTGATAACGGCTACGAGTTGGTTGGAGATGAGGAGATGGCCGATGCACGGAATATGTACTTCGCGCAGAAATCCAAACTGCACGATACCATAGGACTTGATGACATAGACGAGCAGCAGACGCTGAATGTAGATGATTTGCCATATTTCGACTATGAAAGAGAGATTATAATTGACTATCTCAACGCAAAGGCAACCTATCAAGGTATGATAGAACGTGTGAGAGATGATATTGACAGCCGTATAATGGCTGCCGAGACTCAAATAGACCTCAACACGAATGCTACTGACGGCCTCATCCATTCTGCGGTTACTTCTGATGACCGCAATGTCTATATTACCGGAGGAAGAATCGTACTATCTGATGATGGAACCATTGACAGAGAGAAGTCTGACAAGGAAATCATCATCCGTGATATGCAGACCGGAAAGAAAGAGTTCTGGGACATCTCTATGCTTAAACATATTGATGCATCTGTTAACCCGGTTGAGGAAAAGAACGCTGCGGCAGAGGCAGTCCGTGAGAGTGTAGGCCGCACTGCGGCAGATAAGATTGATGGACGCTTGCACTTCCAGATGGGGGATGTTTACACATTGACAACCCCTAACGGAGATTCCTTCCCTGTTGAAATCACAGCCAACGAGCAAGGTGTCATTGACAATGGGGATGGAACAGTGAATGTAATCCTCAACGGTGCAACCGTGGATGGTTCTCCAGTCATATCCCAGATGTCAAAGTCTGAGATTCAGCAGATGGCAAGCGCGACCAACCTTGGCCGGCTCGCACAATACCAACAGCAGAAGGGTGCTGAAAAGGCAAATATACCGCCGTACAGACTTGATGATGTCGTGACGCTTAATGTGGACGGCCAGCCCATAAGAGGTTCAATCACTGCTGATGCTGATGCAGACGGGAGGTACGAGGTCTATACTGAAACACCGATTGCTGGTCATAGCGTGAATCTGTTCACCAGAGAGGAACTTGACAGTATGGTGTCAGAACTCAACGGACAGCCGGTTACTTCCGTTTCACAGGATGATGCTTCTGGTACGCAAAACCCGGTTTCTGGTACGGAAACTGGCGGAATTAGTACACTTTCATCTGAAATTGGAACAGTTCCGGCTGAAAATGGAACATCTGCAGCGGCGACCGATACTGGCAGCGCGATGTCAAGAATACCGGTTGATGAGAACAATGTGCCACAGTTCGAGCAGGCTCCACTCAATGACGGCTGGGATGCTCTTATGGAACTCAATGAGGGAAACGAGCAGGACACCATTGAGATGGCCAGTGATATGATAGCCAATTCTGAGGCAGAGTTACAGAAAGCACAGAGCAAGAAACCGAAGGGCACAAATCCTCTTGAAATCAAGCGCAGCCGTGACGAAATCCGTGCGGCTGTTTCAGCAGCACAAAAGAAGGTGGACTTCTGGAAAAGGATTGCAGGTTATCCGGAGATGCGCCGCAAGGAGATGGAGGAGCAGGCAAAGATGCAGAGAAGATTGAAACTTGCAGAAGCACGCAGGATTCAGAGGCAGCAGGGAAGATTCGGGAAGGAGGATAAAGTTCTGGGAGACGCGCTTTCATTTGAAGAATACGTTATGCGCTCTATTGCAAATGGTGCGGTCCGCTTCAAATGGGGCAACGACCCGAACAATGCCTCAATTAAAGGTCTCGGCTCACATCTTGGATTCAATGACAACTCATCAGAGCGCAACCATCGTATCTGGATGTTAAGCAATGAGGAAGGCTTGTATCCTGAAACTGCTGCAGAGGAATTGCTTCGTGGATATGCCGAACAGCTCGGAGTGGATGAAGTTCCTGGCATGGACACGATGGATGCATTCAGCACGATGTTGGATGTCATTCTGTCGTATTCGTCATCCAGGTCAATGTTTGATGCCGCTAAAGAGCTGCATCAGAAGAATGACCCTACTTTACTCGAAGCGAAAGAGGCTGAAATGGCTCAGGCCATGGCAGAGGAAGAGGCGAACTTCTCAAACACTGAGACTATTGACAAGGCAATAGCTAATGCAACTGCTTCGCTTAATGAAGATGAGAGCGAATTACACGTTGCTGCTATGGAATATATGGCTGCACAGGCTCCTACAGAGAAATTTTCAAGGGAAAATTATAATAATTTATTCCCTAATGGTCGTGTTGATACTCCTGTTGGTACAATCAAACTTGGAGAACATCAGTTTGAAAAATTGAACAGCAAAGGCAGGCAGGCGCAGCTTGGAATGATGTCTGAAACATTGCGCGACCCAGATGTGATTCTTTATGAAGAAGACCTTGCTGCACCAGAGGATGCCGAAAGGAAAGGTGTTCTATTGTTTATAAAGACTTTCACTAAGGAAGATGGAGGCAAATACACTAACTTTGAGAGTGTAACGATAAGGAGAGAAGGCGAAGAAATTGCCATCAGCAATCATATTCTTGGCAGAAATGCCTATAAGGGTAAACTGGAAAGCGACCTGATAGTGTACAAAAAAACATCAGGCATTAGTTCTGAAAGGCTCTTAACTAAACAGGATGAACCTGTGCCGGACCTTGTTCCTACGCAACCTGATGTACTTTCTGACAACAAAGTTAGCGATATTTCCGCAGAAAACAATAATCTGCCGGAAAATCCTACAGTCGCAGCGATCCAGGAAGCTCGTCAGGAAGTCAACACTGAACCAACTGATGCACAGAAGAAAGCCGGTAATTACAGAAAAGGACATCTGAAGATTGACGGTTACGACATATCCATCGAGAACCCGAAAGGCTCCGTCCGGCGCGGCACATCCCCTGACGGGACCCAGTGGGAAACCGAGATGAACAATGACTATGGCTACATTCGTTCCACCGAGGGTATTGACGGAGACCATATAGACGTGTACCTTTCCGACAACCCTTCGGAAGGGAACGTGTATGTCATAGACCAGGTTGACCCAAACACGGGGGAATTCGATGAGCACAAAGTCATGTACGGCTTCCCAGATGAGGAATCTGCCCGTGCTGCCTATCTCTCCAACTACGAGGACGGCTGGCAGGGTCTTGGAACCATCACCGAAGTATCGAAGGATGAGTTCAGTGATTGGATAAAGTCATCCAAGAGGAAGACAAAACCTTTCTCTGAATATAAAGTAGTAGATGACTTGCTTACAAAACGCCGTGAAGTCTATGATTCTGTCAATGAAGGTGATGTCCTTGTGGATGGCAAAGGAGGCACCATCAAGATTCTCAAGAAATATCCTGATTACAGAGGTTATAAGTTGGATATTTCCAATCCTTCATTTGGTGGCATTGTTGAGGCTTCACTTGCCGACTTGTATTACAGAGTAAACGAGGAAGGCTACAAAAAATCGGAGAAACCTGCCGAAAGTGATTCCGGAATAGTCAAACAGGTCAATGTTGAAGGACTAATGAATGCATTGTCAACAACAGGGCAAGCTAAACTGTCAGACTTTGCGGAGGATAGTTCTGCCGCAACAGACCAGACGGGAAATGATTCTGTGACCATTGAGCCAGCAATCTACACTACAAAGACAGGCAAGACGCTGAATATGTTCCGTGTCAATCCGAGCAGAGAGCTGTCAAAAGATGAATGGAGAGCCGTTTCAAAGTTCCTGAAAGAAAATAGAGGCTGGAAAGACCGTGAGAACGGTGGTTTTATGGTACGCACAGAGGGAAATGCGAATGAACTCGCAAATCTGCTTCGTGATGCTGATGCAATGAGCGAAGCAAGGCCAGTCTCCCTTACAGATATACAGCAGCTCGGCTCCGTATCTGTAACAAATTCAGATGATGCAGCCTCAACATCCGAAGATTCCCTTCCTGAATGGGGGTATGAACTTGTGACCTATTCTGACGGACATTCCTATCTCTCACGATACAAGAGAATGCCAAACGGTATCCCAGTTTATGATGGACGGCACATAGCAGAAGCTAATGACCCGGAAACACTGAAAGCGATACTCCAGCATAACAATCTATATGACTTGTTGTCAGAAACTGACAAATCAAATCTTGACTATAGAATTGAAATTTGGCAATTTGAGAATCGCGTAAAGACAGAAGGCATCAATGGTCTTAAACTCAATGATAAGGTCTTCTATAAAGGTAAAGAAGCCACTGTACACGACTTTGAGGACTACGGAGACCATCGTCCGGTGCTTGATACCGGATTGGCTCCGGTGATTTACGAAGTGGCGGAGAGCTGGGATGCCGTGCAGAAGATTGAAGCCCCTGCGGCCACTCCTGCAGCAGATGAGCAGTCCGGAGAAACCCAGCCCGAACGCCCCGTCAATCCTTCTGGTAATAAACTCGTGACCGATGAACGCTATGCAGAGCTGCGAATGAAGATGATGCAGAAACTGCAAGGTCAGTTGAATTTAGGTATTGACCCGGAAATCCTTGCGATAGGTACTGAAATGGCAGTATATCATATTGAAAAGGGTGCACGCAAATTTGTGGAATATGCAAAGGCGATGATTGCCGACTTATCTGATGCTATCCGGCCATACTTGAAAGCATTCTATAACGGAGCAAGAGACCTTCCAGAAATGCAGGAATCCGGACTTGCAGCAGAGATGGATTCGTATGCTGATGTGCAGGCAGTTGATGTGGCTAACTTTGACAAAGAGACTACCAATATCATCTCAACTGTAGAAATGGTTGAAAAGGAAGCAGAAGTTGAACAGCAGGCGAAAGTAGGTGCAGAGAAACTGCATCGAGCACGAAACATAGCAGACAAAACTGTAACCGATTCCGAGAAGAAAGCACGCAGAGCATTCTCCCGTGCCGTAGCTACTGAAATGATTGAGGCCGTTTCTACTGGGGTACGCCCGTTTGATAGCATCGTTGACCTTCGCAAGTTGGCAGAGAAGTGCGGAATGACCCTTGACAAACTTGGCTCCTCCGACATTCTGTTGCAGGAGCTGGTCGAGGATGGTCTTGTGACCGCTGCCCGTGACATCATTGAAAGCAAGCGTTACGGCGGTAGCAAATCACGTGAGGCTTACAATGCCATTGTACAGCTTTACGAAATGCAACCTACCATATCACAACGCAGCAGTACCAGAATAAAGATGCAGCAGTATTCTACACCGCTGCCGATGGCCTTCGTTGCTGATATGTTTGCCTTCCATCCCGGTCGCACCGGCTCCGTCCTTGAGCCTACCGCCGGAAATGGAATGCTGGTGTTCGCTATTCCGGCAGAGCGTGTCCACGCCAACGAACTGGATGAGACACGCCTTGCCAACCTGCGCGAGCAAGGATTCCGCGATGTGACCTCGCAGGACGGCGCACTGCCATTTGAGGGAGAGTATGACGCAGTGATTGCCAATCCTCCTTTCGGTAGCGCAGAGGCCAAGGAATACGACGGTGTGAGCATATCGGGCCTGGATCCCCAGATTGCATTGAATGCATTAGCCAGCATGAGCGACACCGGAAAGGCCGCAATCATCGTAGGCGGCAATCTGGAATATGCATCCAACGGCGCACTGAAAGGAGGTAAGAAGGCATTCTTCTCGTACTTGTACGACCACTACAACGTACGTGGCATCATTGATATGTCAGGAGACCTGTATAAGAGACAAGGTACGACATTCCCTACAATGATGATTCTGATTGACGGACGCAGGAGTGAGGCGGAACGCGCACAGACGAAGGTCTATCCTCCTGTAAAATCCGCAGCTATTGGAAAAGTAAATAATTTTGAGGAACTTTACGACACTGTTATAAGTCTCCTCTCATCAAACAGAAAGACTAATGGATACGAAACTGTACGCACCCAGGAACTGGGATTGTTTGACAATAACGGACCATCCGGGACAACTTCGCCGGACGGACCTCGTATGGAACATAATGAGAATGATTCTGATGTCAGACGAGGAACTGAACGCACAAGAAGCGATAGGCCTTCTGGACGAAATGGAAATGGAGGAATTCAACGCACTGAAAAGCAGAGCGGAGGCAGAACTCCAGGAGCCGCAGATGCAGTCGTATCTGGAACGCAAACAGATACAGGTGGGAGAAAAACTGCATCCGATGAACGAGGAAATGATGCAGTACCTTCTGGGGACACCGGAAACGACGGGAGAGCTGGACAACTTGAATTGGAAGGCATTCCTTCTATGGGAACTTCCGGAACCGGAGTGGGAATAACTGAGCCGGTTAAGAAATCCAAAGAAAAGCCGAAAGAAGAAAGAAAACTGACAGATGAAAAGTTGCATTATGTGCAGCATTCATCAGCGTTTAGTCTTGAATCCGTTGCCCCTGCCGCTATGGTTGAGGCGATGGATGCCACCCTTGCCAAAATCGAGGACAAATATGGAAAGACCATTGATGAATTTGTGACTGAAGAACTCGGTTATGATTCCATCACTGCAATGCATAACGCACTCGCTGCCGAGCAGGTCGATTCTGTAGCAATGGCAATAGACCAGATGAAGCAAGGACAGGCACTTGTTATCGGTGACCAGACTGGTGTCGGTAAAGGCCGTCAGATGGCAGCTCTCATCCGCTGGGCCGTCCGTCAAGGAACACAGCCAATATTCATAACCCAGAAAGCAACTCTGTTCACTGACATTTACCGTGACCTTGTTGACATCGGAAGCGGAGACTTGAATCCGTTCATCTTCAATACCGTGGAGACATCAAAAGATGCTGAAACTGGCGAAACTGTCTATGGCGGTGGAGTTATGAAGGATGGTAACGGTGTCCTTGTTCATCGTGCTCCTACATCTGCGAAATTATCTAAAATCTTTGAATCCGGCGAACTCCCTGCTGAATACGACTTCGCAGTACTGACCTATTCCCAGGTCAACACTGGTGATGAGGCTTCTGCTATGGAGGCTTACAACGAGAAGAAAAAGAACGGTGCAAGAGCAGCGAAACCAAAGAATATCAGGTCCAATCCAAAAGCTGACTTTTTGCGTAAGATTGCAAAGGACAATTATTTGTTCCTTGATGAAAGCCATACTGTAGCAGGTGATTCCAAGTCAGGATATTATCTACAAAGTCTCGTGAAAGATGCGGCGGCAGTCACTTTTGCATCAGCCACATTCGCAAAGAGGCCTGACACTATGCCGCTCTATGCGCTTCGCACGGCAATGAGCAAGGCACAGCTCGGAGAGGGAAAGAGCCTCATAGGAATTATCAAGCGTGGTGGCGTCACTTTGCAGGAGATAATGTCTCGTGCACTTACTGCTGCTGGTCAGATGGTAAGACGCGAGCGAGATATGTCAGATGTCCGTACTGATTGGGAAACAGTGACAGACCCGAAGACAGTCGAGAAGGCGCGGGAGAATTACGACAAGACAATTGAGGCTTTTAACGACATCATTGAGTTTCAATCGAAGTATGTCACTCCATTGATTGACGCTCTTTCAAGTGGTCTTGCTTTAATGGGAAGTCAGGCAAAGCATAAGAAAGGCACAAAGAAGATGGGTATTGACAATGTGCCTTTCGCATCGAAGACATACAACTACACAAAACAGTTGATGCTTGCATTGAAAACAGATGCAATCATTGACCGTGTTGCAAAGGAGATCCAGGAAGGCCGTCATCCTGTCATTGCTCTGGAAAGCACAATGGAAGGCCTCTTGAAAGATTCCTATATGCCGGGTGATGTAGTCGAGAATCCTACATTTGCTGCCAGTCTCCTTCGTGGACTTGATACTGTTCTTCAATATACTGTCACTGACGAGAACGGTAAGGAAACACACCGTTCATACTCTCCTTCTGAACTTGGTGAGGAAGGAGCTCGGGCATACTATGAATTGAGAGACAAAATCATTGAAGCGACAAGCGATATTTACATCAGTCCTCTCGATGCCATAATCAACGGATTAAAGGAGAGAGGATTCAAAGTAGGAGAATTGACCGGACGAACACTCTGCGCAGAAATTGATGCAGAAGGCAGGACTGTTGTCCGTAAGCGTACAGACACAGACAAATTGAAGATGATGCAGGACTTCAATAGCGGTGCTCTTGATGTGCTTGTGCTGAACAAATCTGCATCTACCGGAATATCACTGCACGCATCAAAGAAATTCAAGGACCAGCGTCAGAGGTCAATGATTATTGCACAGCCTCTTTCTGACATCAACGACTATATGCAGATGATTGGCCGTATTGACAGGACAGGACAAGTACATCGTGGATATTACATCAACCTTGCGTTGCCTGTTCCTGCAGAGCAGAGATTCAATATGATGCTGTCCACGAAATTGAAATCTCTGAATGCTAATACGACAACTTCCCAGGATAGCGAAAGCAACAGTGTTGATGCTCCAGACCTCCTCAACAAGTACGGCAGCCAGGTGGTAGTTGAGTATCTTCGTGACAATCCTGCCATATACACAAAACTTGGATGCCCCCTCAAAGACGGGAAAGGGCAGGTAAGAGCAGTTGACCTTGATGAGTATAAACCATCCGAGGACGATGCGAGAAAAATTACAGGTTACGTAGCCCTCCTTTCAACCAAGGAACAGCAGGACTTCTATGATGATGTCATTCGTAGATACAATGACCTCATCAATTACCTCAATGAAACCGGGACAAATGATTTGAAGATTACCGTGATGCCACTTGAAGCAAAGACGGTAGAAAAATCAGTGTCTTCCGAAGGAGCTGAACCGGATGGTGACAATCCGTTTGCACAACACGCTTTTGTTGAGAAGGTGGAAATGAATGTGTTGAGCAAACCGATGTCTGCTGATGAAATACGCAAGACAATTAAGAAACTCAACGGAGATAAGGCCGGCACAGAGAGACGAACCGAAATCCTCAATCAACTTCGTGAAGAATCTCAGGCACGCCTTAATGCCGAAGATGAACGATATGAGGCTGCAAAGGCCAAAGGAGAGGAGGACATCGCCAAGCGAACTGCCGTTATAATGGCGAAGGAAAAAATGTCTGACGAGGAAAAGAAGCAGGCCATTGACCGTTTCACAGAGACTATCCACGAAAAGATTGAGACAACTCACGAGGACAACCGTAAGAAGATTATTGCTTCAGCCAATTCTCTGATGAGAAGGATGATGTCCTTTGATGTTGAGAAGACATATATGATTGCCGACAATCTCGGTAATGGTGGACAGTCGTTGTTCTGTTCTCCAGCCATCTTCTGCGGTTTCAAATCAAAGGAATCAAAGATTACGGCCTCAACCACTATTGCTGTCTTCGCACCTCTTGACGGACGCAGAAGAATCGAAGTGAAAATGTCTGATATGACGGCCTGCAATCAGATAATTGACCTTACTGAGCTAAATTATCAGACCGCTGCGGAAACAACCCTGTCCAACTGGGACAGCCAGATTCCAAACGAGACACGCAAGACCGGCTATATTCTTACAGGAAATATCTTGCAGGCAATTGCGGACACTTCTGATGAATATGGTAACTATACCGGGCAGCTCGTATCTTTCACTGATGATGAAGGAAATGTACGTGACGGAATCCTTATGCCAGACCAGTGGACTCCAGCACTCCTCCCGAGTGCCGGAGTGCCTATCAATGCCAGGGCTGCTGACATTATGAAAGGACGGTCCTTCTCAAGCACTGACGGAAGTATATCAATTCAGACAGGATATTTCCGTTCTGCAGGAGAGCCTATGTATTTTGAATTATCCGTACCGAAAAGCAAGGCAAAAGGAGGTAAATACTTCCTTAATGATGAATTGTTGTCTTTGCTCCACGGTGAGTTCAGAACCCGTTCAGGAAAGATGCAAGCAACCATTTGGCCAGATAACATCAAAGCCGTGCTTGACCTTCTGTCCCGTATGGGAGTGAGGGTCGCCGATTCTCCACGAGGTCAGGAGGATTCTCGCCGTTTCCGGGATGGCTATCACGGCTCAATTGCCGACTTTGATGCATTCGATATTTCGCATGCCGGAGAGGGAGAGGGATTCCAGTCTCATGGATTTGGACATTACATAGCATTCAATAAAGAAACAGCAGAGTCGTATGCTTGGAACAATGCTTTTGAGCATCTTGATAAGGAAGGTCTGTTAAGTCCAGAACTCAGTGAGATAATGCGCAGTGACGAGTTCGATACTTACGAACAGATGGTCGAGCGTTATGATTCACTCCTTAAAGAGAAGCAGAAAGATGCAGAGGATGAACTGGAGCTGTCAAATCGGGAAGATGCTGGAGACACGTCTCTCATCAATATGATGAAACGGGATTTCGACAGATGGATGTCGTATAAACCTCTTTCTGAGCTTTTAGAAGACACAAGGTATCTCTATACTGTCAATATCCCAGATGACAATGGGCATAACTACATTGACGAGATGCGAACTCTTGACAAATCTGACAGAAAGAGGATTGCTGATGTTCTCCGTTCCTTGCCAGAGAGCAGGTTACAGAAAGCAACTCACGGTCCAAACTGGCTCCGTGACGGATTCAACACCCTTGCCAATGTCATTGAACGCGAGCAGTATGCAGGTCTTGAAATTCGCAGAAGGCTTGTTGATGCCCTTGGTTCTGAAAAACAAGCGAGTGAAATTCTCTCGGAAGCAGGATTTGTTGGTTACAAGTATAATGGCAGAGCCGACGGAGATTGCGCTGTCATTTTCAGCAATGATGACATAAGCATCAATCACAAAGAGCGATTCAGGATAAGAGAGGATGAGCCGCCTACAAAGACAGGTATCGGTTATAAGGTCTTTGTCCTGAAGAACGGCCAGCTTTACCCTCCTATGGTAGCAAATCCAAATGGAGAATCTACCCCTGTAGGCATTTGGCTTGATGCAGATGCAGCTCCGGTTGCTGGAACAAGCAAAACTGGAAGGCCTAAAGTAAAGGCAGGTGGCCGTGGAACTCAGGGCGGAAGCGGAACTCTCGCTTATCGTCCGGGATGGCATCTCGGAGTAATCCCTTATGCACTTCAATTTAACCGCAAGGGTGAATCGGGAGAGCGCGAATTATTCCCTGCCAATTTCGTTTGGGCAGAAGTTGAGTATGCCAATGATGTTGACTATCAGGATGAGGCGATGTCTTACGGCTACAACGAATCCGGGAAATTCCAGCACTCACTTGCAGGATTACCGAGAGTTCCGGAGAATGGAGCCTATACATATCGTACAAATCCGGACCCTAAAACTGACCCTTGGATTATCACTGGTGCAATGAAGGTCAATCGTCTTCTTACTCCATCAGAAGTAGATGAGATGGTGAGAGCAGCAGGCCGTGAACCACAAAAGAGACAGAAGGGGGCTGTAACAGATGAGCAGATCCAGACATTGAATCGGAATATTGAAGCCATATCAAGTACAGAGCCTTCTGATATTCGGGAATCAATTTCAGAACTCGCTGGCCGTCTTGGAGAAAATATACGTATAGTCGAGGATGTTAACGAACTCACTGACAGTAATCCAAAGGTACAGCGCAGGATGAGGAACTCTTTCGGATGGTATGACACAGAAACAGGAGAAATTGTTGTCGTTCTTCCAAACGCAAGAAGTGTTGCGGATGCAAGGGCGACTATCTTCCACGAGGCAGTCGCACATAAGGGACTGCGCGAATTTGTAGGAGATGACCGTTTTGACGGTTTCCTTGAGCGCGTCTATAATGCGGCGACACCTAAGATGCGTGATTCCATCATAGAACTTTCAAAGAAACATGGTTGGGATTTGGCAGAAGGCACTGAAGAATATATAGCCCGCCTTGCCGAATCCGGATTCGATGAAAGAGAGAACAGAACCTTATGGCAGAAGATTCGTGATTTCTTCGAGGATATGATGAACGAGGCCAAACTTCGTCTTGGTTTCCGAATCACCGACAACACTCTCCGTTATGTTCTCTGGCGCACTTATCAGATGAGACAGAGTAAAGGTATTGTTGCCGTTGCGGAGGATATTGAAATGCAGCAGAATCTTGGACTTGGCCGATTCAACGACCGTGGAAAAAGATTCCGTGATTCAGATGAGGTTTTGCACGACCGTAGCCTTGCCCGTGATGCTTATGAGAAGGCAACTGCATCAGGACTGTATCAGTTCCGAGAAGCTGCCCAGGATTCAATGCTCGGACTGCGAACACTTATGCAGGCCGTCCTCAAAGCCGAAGGAAAGGGTAAAGTCAATATTGAGGATGTGGATGCTTTTGAGAACGCATATCTTGCGGAGAACGCGATGTCGTCTATGAACAAGGCGGAACAAGAAGCATACTATAAACTTGTTATGTCTCCACTTCTTGAAGCCGTATCCGCATTTGGAGTGCCGCAGAAAGAAGTAACGGACTATATGATGGCAAAACACGGCCTTGAACGAAATAAGTTGATGGCCGAGCGTGCTGCCAAAGAAGCTGAAAAGGCAGATGAGGAACATAAGAGGACTTATGACGAATGGTATGAACACTTCCGAAAAAATGATTATGCAGGTCTGACTGGATTGACCGGGAAGAAAACTGTGCGAGATGCAGAAAGTGAGGCGATGAGGATTGTAAGTGAGTTCGAGAGTCGTCACGACACAACCGAACTCTGGCAGAAGACAAATGCTGCCACAAAAGCCTCGTTGCAGAAACTGCGTGAATCCGGACTTCTGACAAAAGATGCATTCGACAACATTTCCGGAATGTATGAATACTATATCCCGTTGCGCGGCTGGGATGAAACAACAAGCGATGAGTTGTATGGTTATCTTACTGACCGTAAGGGGGTTATGAACTCACCACTGAAAAAGGCGGAAGGAAGAAGAAGCCAAGCTGATGACCCTCTTGCATATATCGCAAGTATGGCTGACACTGCAATTATGCAGGGTAACAGGAACAGAATGAAACAGCGTTTCTTGAATTTCGTTCTGAATCATCCTTCTGACCTTGTGAGCGTCAATGACATCTGGCTTTCCTATGATGATACGACAGACGAATGGAAGCCTGTTTTCGCAGACCTTAAACCGACTGACACTGCTGATGAAGTAGAGCAGAAGATTGCAGACTTCGAGGAAAAGATGAAAGCATTGGCCAAATCTGACCCTGACCACTATAAAAGTGGCAAAGATGCAATGAATATACCTTTCAAAGTGGTGAACAACAATTTGAGAGAGCACCAGGTGCTTGTGAAACGCGGTGGAAGGACTTATGTCCTTACTATCAACGGCAACCCTCGTGCTGCTCAGGCCCTCAACGGTCTGACGAATCCAGACACGGACATCAGCGGTTTTGTTGGTTCGCTCATAAAAGGTGGACAGTGGATAAACCATAATCTTTCTGCAGCATATACAACAAGGAATATTGAGTTTGTTGTTTCAAACTTCCTGAGAGATTTGCTCTATTCCAACTGTATGACCTGGGTGAAGGAAAGTCCAAATTATGCCGTAAAGTTCCATAAAAACTTCGGAAAGATGAATCCTGTCCACATGATGTCACTTTTCGTAAAATGGGAACAAGGCACATTGAACGAATCCAATGAAACGGAGAAGATGTTCAAGGACTTTATGATGAACGGAGGTGAAACCGGATATACCACTGTTAAGGACATTGAAAAGCAGAAAAAGGAGATTGCCGCACAGATTAAGAAGTACGGCAAGACTATGCCGATTGCCAAAGCGTGGGATTTTCTTGGAACATTATTCGACATACTCAACAGAGCCGTGGAAAATACTGCTCGTTTTGCGGCCTTTGTCACTTCTCGTGAGATGGGGCGTACTCTGGAGAGGTCTGTCTATGATGCAAAAGAGGTATCAGTGAACTTCAATAAGAAAGGCGCAGGAGACAAGTTTTCAAATACTGTTGGGCAAACACTTCTCGGAAAGATTGGCTCTTACGGAAGCGCAGGAGGAAGGCTGATGTATGTCTTCTGGAATGCCGGCGTTCAGGGGCTCACGAACTTCGGGCGAGCCGCAAAACGCCATCCTGCAAAAGCAACCGCAGCAATGGCCTCTATGTTCGCTCTCGGATTGGCAGTTGCCGCCCTTGCAGGTTATGGTGGTGGTGATGACGATGATGAGAATGTTTATTATAATCTTCCTGAATATGTCCGCCGCAGTAATATTTGTTTCCGTGCAGGTGATTCCTGGATCACCATCCCACTTCCGATTGAGTTCCGTGGAATATACGGTATGGGAGAGTTGGCAATGGGAGTTATTTCCGGCAAGGAACATTATTCGTCATCAGAGCTGGCATTCCAGATTGGTTCGCAGGTATCTCAAGTATTGCCACTTGATATGCTGGAAGGCGGAGGCGGCATTTCTCCTCTCATCCCGAGTGCTGCTAAACCGCTTGTTGAGGCTTATGTGATGAACAAAAGCTGGACCGGCCTTCCAATCTACAAGGACACATATTTCAACAAGGATATGCCAGAATGGACCAAAGCATATAAGAGTGCCAATAAGCAGCTCGTAGAACTTGCTGAAGCCGCAAACAGATTCTCCGGAGGTGACGAATACACGAAAGGTGCGATTGACATCAATCCGGCACGGGTTGAATACATGCTCAATGGCTATTTCGGTGGTTATGCTACACTTGTCAATAAACTTGTGAAGATGGGCGAGACGGCTGTCGGAGCAAGAGATTTTGAGTGGAGAAATATGCTGGTCGCAAGTCGTGTCGTAAAGAGCGGTGATGAGCGTACACAGAGAAGAAAACTGACAAACGAGTTCTTCAACATCAAGGATGAGGCCGAGAAAACCTCAAAGAGATTGAGAGGATATGAGGATAAGGCAGATGCCGGTGTTGCAGAGTATGCGGAAAAGTTGGACTTCCTTATGAACTCACCAGAATATTTGCGATATGAGATTTACGAGGATTATAAACTCGACCTTCAGGATATTCGTGAGGATATGAAGTATGAAACTGACCCTTCATCATACAAAGACCTTGAAGACGAGTATTATGCTCTGATTCGAGAGCTGGTGGATGAGGTTAACGAATCTCGAAACAGTAACAGATAAAACTACGCGATGCCTGTGGTGATTTACCTTTGTGACCATTACAGGCATCCATTAACAATTTCATCTATGACCGAAGAAAGAATCAGACCGTTGAGCCGTGTTCATAATCCGATTGAGTTGGATTCCGTGAAGTCTGCAAAGAATTCTCACAACGGCACACGTGGCTTTGACATAATCTGGGAGGCGATGCAACATTATAGCAACTCCCAGAGATTCCGTGAAGACCGTGAACGGAACAAGAAATACACCTACGGAAGACAGTGGGATGACATCATCATTGACGAGAACGGTATGAAGATGAAGGAGGAGGACTATATCAAGTCGCAAGGCAATGTCCCTCTGAAAAACAATCTCATCCGAAGACTCGTCCGCAATGTCCTTGGCGTTTATCGCTCCCAGTCAAAAGAACCAACCTGCGCAGCAAGGGATTCAGAAGAAAAGAAACTTGGCGAGACAATGAGCACCATCCTTCAGTGCAATCTTCAACTGAACAAGGCCGCGGAACTGAATGCAAGAGAGCTGGAGGAGTTCCTCATCAGCGGCTTCGCTATGTATCGCCTTTGGTACGGATGGAAGAATGACAAGTTGGATTGCTGGATTGAGCCGATAAACCCTAATAATGCCATTCTTGACAGTAATATGCGAGACTTCCGTGGAGGGGATGAATCCATCATTGGTGAAATTCACGACATCAGTTTTCTCACTCTCTGTCAGCGATTTGCAAAAAGTCCGCAGGATTATGCAAGGCTTGCGGAGATTTACCGTGTAGCCAAAGACACATCACGGCTTCCACTGTACTGCCAAACATTCGGGTATTCGGAAAGACAGGCCAACCACGATTTCCTTTTCCCCAAAGACCCAACAAGATGTCGTGTGATAGAAGTATGGCGAAAGGAGAGCAAGCCGCGCTACCGTTGCGTTGATTATAATAATGGTGAGATTTTCAAGTGTGAGATTGAAGACCTTCAGGAACTTGTGCTTGATGTCAATGCCAAACGAATGCAGATGGGAGCAAAGCAAGGTATTGCACCTTCTGACATTCCACTGATCCAGGCGACCTGGTTTATGGATGAATACTGGTATTATTACTACCTATCACCATTCGGAGACATCCTTGATGAAGGAGAAACCCCGTATGAGCACAAAAGCCATCCTTATGTGTTCAAGGCATATCCGTTCATTGACGGTGAGATTCATTCCTTCGTGGCTGATGTCATTGACCAGCAGCGTTACACAAACCGCCTCATCACTATGTATGACTGGATAATGCGTGCAAGTGCAAAGGGCGTGCTTCTGTTCCCTGAGGATGCGCTTCCGGAAGGATATGACATAAATGACATTGCCGATGAATGGAGCCGCTTCAATGGCGTTATTCTCGTAAGCAAGAAACGCAAGGACGGCATAATGCCTCAACAGGTTGCCAATAACTCGACAAATATCGGAATATCCGAATTGCTCAACCTGCAATTAAAATTCTTCGAGGACATCTCCGGCGTAAACGGAGCGTTGCAGGGTAAACCGGGTTACAGCCAGACCTCCGGTGCGTTATATGCACAACAGACACAGAATGCAACTACATCACTACTTGATGTGCTTGACACATTCTCGTCATTCGTTGTCGATGTCGCATATAAGACTGTCAAGAATATCCAGCAGTTCTATGATACGAAGCGAGTATTCAATATTGCTGGAAAGGCCGCCGGACAAATCGTTTACGAGCCGAACAAGATTCGTGATGTTGAGTTCGACCTTTCTATTATTGAAAGCACTTCAACACCTGTTTACCGTCAGATGGCCAACGAGTTTCTTATGCAGATTTGGCAGTCCGGACAGATTTCCCTCCAGCAACTTCTGCAGCACGGAGATTTCCCATTCTCGGACGAACTCCTTCAAAGCCTTCAGAGCCAGCAGGAGCAGCTTGCAAAAGGCGAAATGCCGCAGGGCCTTTCTCCGCAGCTTATGCAGCAGGCACAGCAAGGAGCCAATATGGAGAATGTCAACAAAGCATACAATATGCTTACCGGACAATATCAAATGGCATCATAGAACGAGAAGGGGGCTTGAAAGGCTCCCTTCTTTATAATGTAGCTGCCGTCATCGGGCGTTTCCTTGACCTTAACATATTCGTCCCAGGACGGACACGCCGGACTATAGAAGGCCGGTCCATTTCATAATAAGAGATATGCATACCTATTGCCCGTGTCATCAAGAGGTCATCGTGTTTGCCTTTTACCGCACCGTATGCACCGTTCTGTTTCTTTTCGTATGTGAGATATTCATTCACACATCGTTCATCCCTTTCTACATACAGATTCTCCCTGATAACTTTCCTGAGCGTGTCTATCAGTTCTGGCTTTGTCTTGATGTTGGTATGATAGCCATAAATCTCCGTTTCTCCGTCATCCTGCGAATCGCTGGCTTTCTTCCTTGCGTATAGATTGTCGTAGTAACCCTTGATTCTCCGTAGAACAGATGCTCCATGGTCTGCTTCCGGGTCCTCTTTTTCCCTGTCGTGAGTTTCAAGTGTGTTACTCTCAATAACAAGCAGAGCATTATCATACCAAGCGGCAATACGAGCAGCCTCCCACGCCAATATGTCATAATCATCAGTATGTCCATACCATTGAGCAACTACCGTTGGTAAATCATCATCCAGCAAGCCAAGTCTGTCAAAGACTACAATGACAGACCAGTCAGCCTTACTTGACCTTCCACCAATATCTACAACAACCAAGTAACGGTCAGTTATCTTCTCATATTCATCTATCTCCGGAGGAGACCATACCCAGAATAGTCCCTGATTATCTTTTATGAATCTAACATTCCTCAGTCCTGCTTCTCCTTCCTGCGCATCTGCATAGACATCTCCAATCATCTGCGGTACACGACATGTCTTTCTGAAATTCTCGACTTTGTATTTGTCAAAGACCATCTTTCCAGAGTGGACGAATGCCTCAATATCATCAGAAGGGAACTCGGATGCCATAACTGCGTGGGAGTTCTTTCCGGCCCTCTCGTGAATATACCAGTTGATTGCTTCGAGTGTAGCACCTTTCTCCCATAACCAATACAGGTATCTGCCCGGCTCATCACGGTTAGACATAACATTATCGTTATGCCTGTTGAGATACAACATACGAGCAAATTCGTACACGCTTCCTTCAATATCAAGAGAATATTCGTCAATCTCATACCACGCAATAAACAGAGCCTCAAATAGAGAGAGACCATTCTTCGCAGCATCATATTCGGTCTGAAAGAAGTTTCCTGTACCGTTGGCCGTTGACTCCAGCACAATCATCGTGTACGGCTTCAAAAGAACTCCGGAGCAAGCAGACCTTACAATGTCTTCCGGAGATTTATGGTCGGTTGTTTTCCATAGTCCAACTTCTGAAAGATGTACAAGGTTATAGTCACCACCTCTGGAAGAATCAGGCCGTTCAGCCGTACCCACTTTCACTTTACATAAACGCTGCGGCACACGATGGATGCTTCCGGAATGGCCTACTCCAACCCATTTGGGCTCTTTGTCGTCATATACAGCACCAAGTTTATTGAGCAGATCCAGAGGATATGCCTTAATCATTCGGTCAAACATATCCTGAATCTCATCGGAAGCTGTTCCTTGATGTGCAACGATAAGAGAGTTTAGTCCGACACGGTGACAGAGCTGCAACCACGCCATATACAACTGGATACAAGTGGAGCCGCCCCATTGTCGTGCTTTTAGCAAAATCAAGCGGATAGGCTTACCGGCCCTCCGCTTGGCTTCAAGTCTTTCAACCAGCCTCCTTTGCGGACGGCTCAACTTGAAAAGAACATCCTCTCCTCCTCCCTTGGGCTTGATGTAAACATAGAAAGCAGCCCAGAAAGCAAAGTCATATCGGCTTCGTATGCGGCATATTACATTCGCTATGTCTTGAATAGCCTCATCAACATCGTCAGGGTCTTCCAGGTCATAGTCCATATTGCCGGCATTCACTTCCGATTCAATGAAAGAGCGGATACTGCCGTATTTAAGAATCTCCTTGATGAGAGGAATCTTCATCATTTCTGGCGGCAGATACCACGCATATCCAAATTCTGGCAGGAAGATGCGCACACGCTCACTCATAAACAATGAGCCCTCGCCGGTCACCGGGTCGAACTTCGCTGTTATCAAGTTCCTCCTCCTTTGGTTCTCGGCGATGATTTCAAGGACCTTCTTATGTATTTCTGCTTCTGATAGTGCAGGAGGAGCAGAGACTACATGAACAGGTGCCTGTATTTCTTTTTCCTCTGCTCGTACCATTGCTTCTTTATATAGCAAATAAACACCCGAGCCGATTCCGGCGTGAGATAAAATTTAGGCGCAGGCTGTTGTACAACTGCAAATGTCAAGTCATAGATTGAATCATTGGGACGCTCTTTCTTTAGTTCGAGCACTCTGCGATATATCTCCTCATACATTTCCCGCTTATTGGGACGCATCTGTGCAATGCTGCGTCCCTTGTACATATTGGAAATGACTATTGAAGCCCTTTCCTCGCTTACATAGAATCTCCTCGCGGGCATTTCTACAACTTTTCTGTACAATTCTTTTGTATTGCCATTATGTGAGCACAAGACCTCCTTATATGCGTCCATGAGGTCTTTATTACGCATATCCTCATATTCAAATGTGCTCCCAACATTCTTCATTTAACGCTTTAATCTTCGCAAAAATAGCAATACTTATGTAAAAGATAAAATAAACATTACAAATTGCACATTTATATTTGTTCAGTAAAGTTTCATAAACCAATATTTTAAGATATGGCAGAACCAGCAAAGTCCAAGAGAGACACCTTTCTTTCCGGAAGGTACCCTGGCCGTCAGTTCGCCGATGACGAAGAAATGTTTGGCCAGATAGGTCAGGACTTCGACGCTCTCGAAAACGAAAAGAATACTCTCGCACAGCGTGAGAAGGATTTTTCAAATTTCATTTCAGCAGACCCGAGAAATGCCGGCCTCTTTATGCGTATCAAACGCGGCGAGGACCCTATTCTTTGGCTCGTCCGTCAATATGGACCAGACATCGCAGAGCGTGCTGATGACCCGGAATTTCAGAAACAGTTGGAGGAAGCACGCAAGGACTATCTCCAGCAACTGAAAGAATCAGAGAGGCTGAACAAGGAATACGATGACAACATCGAATCCACCGTGGAGAACATTGATTCATTTGCCAAGGAAGTTGGCGATGAGGCAAAGGATGCCGTAATGAATGCCCTCTCAACTATCGTTCACGATTACATCTGCGGCAAAGTCACTTCGGAGACAATAAAGATGGTTGCCAACGGTCTGAACTACGAAACCGACATCGCCAATGCTGCCAAGGACGGAGAAATCCGTGGCCGCAACACCAAGATTGACGAGAAGTTGAAGAAAGGTTCAAAAGGCGATGGCACAATCCAACTCGGCGGAAGGGATGTGACGGCAGGTTCCGGCAATGTCCGTAAACGCTCAAATCCAATATTCGACCTTGCCGAGCAAGCAAAATAGAGTTTTACCAACTAATAAATCATTTTTACTATGGCAGAAACAGCAACTGTTGTACCTGGTGAGGTGGTTCAGCCAACCTCTGTAACACCCACCCCCGGACCCGGAAGCGCGGGTCTTCCTACACAGGTTCCCGGCCAAGCAACTACCGTCAGCGGGGCAGCAGCCGCTACTGGTGGAGTTGACGCTGGTAATCTTATCGTCCCTGACATTGACGAAGACCTCTTTGAATTTGAAAAGGACGACAACCCTCTTATGCAGCTCATGCTGAAGGCAAAGAAAGTAACAGTCACTTCACCTGAGGTTGACCACTATATGCTGGATGAGCCGGCTGATGGCTGCGAAACAAATGCAACTCTCGAAGCATCCTCCGGACAGACAGCAGTCCTTCCAGTTGATGCGAAATATCAGAAGTATTTCCATCCATACGACACCGTTCTCGTGAAAGATGTAGATGGATATACCGAAGACGGTTCCGAGAAGACACCGGGCAAGGACCTGATGCTTTTCGTCACAGGTATTGACCCTACAACAAACAATCCTATTGTCCGTGCAGTCAATGGCCCTCGTGACAACAAGACTGACGATTGGTGCAAATGTCCGAAGATTCCTTCAGGAACATATCTTGTCTTCCTGACCAATGCTCTGTACGAAACGCAGAAAGAAGTCGAACCTGACCTCATCCTCCCTACTCCGGAGCGTTTCTATCTCCAGAAATCAGGAATGAATCAGGTGGTGTCTGATTACTTCGATTCGCAGAAGAAGCGCATCCCATTCAACGAGGCTATCGTAGCAGAGAAGGCCCTGCGCAACTACAAGCGTAAATGCAACCGTTCTCTGTGGGCATCTCGAAAGAGCAAATTCCTCGTCAAGGCTGACAAGAATATGGGTTCACAGTTTGTTTATACTGCTGAAGGAGTTCGTTGGCAGTTCAAGCGTGAACTCCAGCACACCGGCAAGTGGACCGTAGAGGAACTCATCGCACTCGTGAAGATGTTCAAGAACGGCGAGGATGTTCCGGAGGGAGGCGTATTCCTCGTAGGTACAAACCTGCTTGAGCAGCTCCAGTGCATCGATTACACTGGTCATCCGGAAATCACAATCACTTCTGCTGTCAATCCAATTGGATGGAAGGTCACGAGAATTACGACTATTTTCGGAGACCTCGACATCAAGCAGGAGCGCACTCTTGACCGTCTGCATTGGTCAAACTCTGGTGCTGTTCTTGGCTACAACCGTCTCGTACACTACAGCAGGACAGCGGAACACTCATTTGAGGAAGATGTCGAAGGACAGGAGGCAAAACGCACCGGCATCCTCAAATGGGATTGCCTCGGGCTCAAAGGCTCTTGCCACATCTGGATTGATGGCGAAGGTGCCTCTGCAAATGATGGCGCAGTAACCATCTCTTACTGGAACTCCAATGAGGCTCCTGCAGGTAGCGACCTTGTTAACGGCCGTGTTTACTACCTCCTGCAGGATTGTGCCGGAATCAATGCTGATGCAAAAGCAGGTCAGTTGTGGCAGGTAAAGATTGTATCAGAATCACCAGTCTGGTCTGAATACACCGGAACTGTCTATGGCAACTGATAGCCAGTAGAGCAGCCGCCCTATGAGGCTGACCCAAAAGGTCAGCTTCTTTGTTTATAAGGATAGTATCTGAATGTGATGATAGGTATTGCGGAGGACACCATTCGCATTATTCGCTCCAGATCATCCCAAGGTTTCCTGCATGCT
>Ga0129313_1000670_pt1 | contig 26174 bp, 29 predicted proteins | sample O1105metagenome_FD_94436 | JGI IMG/M metagenome (GOLD analysis project Ga0129313, IMG submission 94436) | Orangutan group fecal microbial communities from fecal samples from Wisconsin, USA - O1105 metagenome | ecosystem: Host-associated > Mammals > Digestive system > Large intestine > Fecal...
CCACGGAAAGGCGGGAGTAAAGGGCTGTAATTTTGCTATAATCAGTCATGTGCATAACCTCCTGTGCGTCCATGTATGTGTCATTTACACTTAAAATTATGCACTCCACCGGGCAGAGCCGTACTCCATGCCGTGGCGGTACTTCTTGGCATTTTTGCCTTTCAGGTACACCGCCAGCCGCATTCCAGCACCGCAGCACAGACCAATGAACAAGTCAAATGGGTGCAGGCTGGGCAGCGGATTTGAAAATGCAGCCGGGAGCGTATCCATCAGCGATACGATTTTATCGCCCAGTTCCTTGCCCACGGCCAGCCGCCATGCCTCGCCCAGATTGGTTGCCAGCAAGCCGATCGCCACATAGGGCAGATAGAGCGCCAGCAGCTTAGAAAGCTTCTTTTTACTCATAGGCCGCGCTCCTCCTGCTTGTGCCGCACCTTGTCCGGCAGGCTTGCAACGGACTGCGCCAGATCATGCAGCTTTGCCAGCACGGAAGGACGCTTGGTTTTATCCAGCACCGATGCCGAATATTCCTTGAACGCTGCGCTCAAGGCATCCGTGTCCTGTGCCTTGAAGTAGACCAGATATCGGGGCGGCGTGCAGGACAGGTCTTTCTGGATGGAGTAGTCGATGTGATACCGCTTAGCATAGCGGTCAAAATCCTTGATGCCGGTTTTCTGAATCTCCACATTGGTCACGCCACGGTTCTGCCGTACCAACCGCTTCATGGACTGCTTGCCCTGCGAAGCGTGCTTGTCATACTGCCGCAACAGAAACTGCATTCCGCGCAGCAGGGTGCGGGCGGACAGTTTTGTGGTCGAGATGGCAAGGTTGACCGTCTTATGCTCGATTTCTTCCTGTATCGTTACCACCTCCTGTGCAGAAAATCGTCTTAGCGGTCATGTTCCACCGGGGGCTTGTTTACGGCCTTTTCTGCGTCATTCTGAACCGATTCATCCGGCACCGGAATGACCATCAGGCGACGCCCCAGAGGGAGAAAAGCTTCGGGTTGATGGAATTCTTCTTCATACTTCTGAGCCAGCTCCGGAGAGAGCGACACAAAATCTTCCTCTCCCAGCCCCACCACCAGAAAGGTTCCGGCAATAACATCGTACATCAGCCCGTCCTCGTCCCACAGGGCACGGTTCAGCGGCAGACCCATGAGCTTGCCATCATCGTTGTAGACGATGGCGACCGGATCTTCAAAAGGGTAGCTTGCGCCGATGGAGCCGCCCACAGCCTGCTGCAAGGCTTTCAGGTCGTTGTCAATCTCGACCTGCTGCGGATGCTGTCCCGGCGCAATTTTCAGCACCGACAAGGTGTTCTCGGTCTGTTCCATTATCTTCCTCCTCGAATTTGATAGTGATTTCCTGCCCAGCACGGGCGGCGTTCAACAGAGCTGCCACAAAGAAGCCGGAAAAGGCACCAGCTTCAAAAATGATAAACGAATAAATATAATTCATAGCGAACCCCCTGCATTGACTGAACTGTGAGAAGAATCCTCTCAGGGAGGACGGGGAGCGCAAGACGCGACAACGGTATGCTTAGTGAAAACATTGGTATGAGTATGCGGTGCGGCATCGGTAGAAAAATAGTTGTACAGAGCATCCCGCAGAGAATGGAAGCAACGAGCATGGTAGTCGTGCAGACGGAGAACCAGAATCTTCAAAACATCAACGGCAGAGCAATAATAGTCCTCTGTGACTTCTGCGAAACTCTCGTAGCAGGCCATTTCAGTATCCATGCTGCACCTCTCAGTCAATGCAGATGCAGACCATCTTCTCGCGTCCAGCCATCAGAGGAACACTGTTCTCGCCCAGATAACACTGGATCAGGTACAGGTCGCCGGTGGTAAGTGCAACAAAGTTGCCATCGGTGTCATAGCGTACAAAGATGACTGCGCCGGACAGGTAACGCTTGCCAGCCAGCGTAATGACCTGACGAGGATCGTAGCAGAGTGCCAGCGGCACATCTTCGCTGATGCTGTAGCAGGAATCAGTTTCATCGAAGCAAGGCAGGTAACTGCGAACGTTCGCCAGCGGGGTGATGGTCAGTTCGATCTCCGGGGCAATCACGGCGGCGTAAACTTCATCATCGCCGAGCTGCCGCTCCAGCACATCGCTCATCTTGTTGAAGAAGTCGGTCACAGCATTGTCCATGTGGTTGATCTTCTGGTTCATGGCTTCGATGGTCTTTGCGGTCTTGAGATCAATGGTAGTATTCATAGTGGGTTTCCTCCAAATTTTTGCAAAAAAGAAAGACCCGGTTGGGTCTTACGTTCAAAAGGTGTATCAGCGTTCATTCTGCCGCTGCTGTTTGCGTTGCCACTGATCCAGCAGCTTGATGATAGTGTCCTCCATCTGTTTTGGGGTGAAGCTGCGCGGGAAATACTTCCGCAGGGTGTCGTTTTTGATGACTACCTTGTCCAGTTCATCCTTTTTTTCTTCTCCCATCACGGCAAAGGCAACATCATACGAGAAATGTCCTTCCTGCGCCAGCTTTTTAAGCCGCTGCGCTTGGGATAAAGACGGTGCATTCTGGGTGTCGTTCATCGCTTCTAAAAAATCCCGCTGTTGGCTTTCGTCCAGATAAGACAATTCCACAGCGGGATTGAAGGCAATTTTCTTTTCGTCCACCATGTCCAGCAGTTCAGGTACAAGATTGGTCAGGCGAATATAGCGTTTGACATTATCCTTACTCATGCCCACTTCTTCACCGATTTTCTCGGTGCTCAACTTCGGTGCAACTTGCACCGAAGTTAAATCTGACCTAGCACCTTGATTTTTTAGAGCTTCCAGCTTCATTTTGTAGGCAAAAGCCCTTTCACTGGGCAGGATGTTCTCACGTTGGAGATTCGAGTCCACCATGAGCAAAACAGCGGCGTCATCATCCATTTGACGGACAATAACCGGCAGGGTGTCCAGCCCGGCAAGCTGTGCAGCGTGCTGACGGCGGTGCCCGGAGATGATCTCGTAGCCACCTTCCGGGCGTGGGCGTGCAATCAGCGGAGAAAGCACACCGTACTGCTCCACGCTTTCCACCGTGCGCTGCATGGATTCATCGTCCAAGACCTTAAAGGGGTGGTTTTTGAAAGGGAACAGCTCTCCGATGGGAATCTGCTGCACCTGCTCCCGCTGCTGTTCCTGCCGGGATTCCTCGGTGGAGAAAATGTCATCTGCCCCTTTCAGCGACACGTTTAAGCTGTTTTTCGGCATTCGCCATCACCTCCTTTGTCAGAGAGCGGTAGGCTTCTGCCACCTTGCCTTTGGGGTCGTGCTGGAAAATGCTCTTGCCTACGGCGCTGATCTCCGCAGCACGGACAGACCGGGGAATGGTCTGGTCAAACACCTTGATCTTGCTGCCGTAAGCACCCCGAATCAGATTGTCGATCTGCTGCCCGTAGTTGGTGCGGCTATCAGTCATAGTCAGCAGAATACCCTCAATTTTCAGCTTGGGGTTGATCTGCCTTCTGACTTTTTGGACGGTCTGCAAAAGCTGTTCCAAGCCTTTTGCGGACAGGTACTGCGCCTGCACAGGAATCAAGGTGGTGTCTGCCGCCGCCAATGCATTGACGGTCAGCATCCCAAGGGAAGGGGTGCAGTCCAGCAGAATGAAATCGTACTCATGTTTTGCACCTTCCAGCACCTGTTTCAGCATCTTTTCCCGGTTCATGCAGTTGACAAGGGAAACTTCCAGCCCTGCCAGTTCAATGTTTGCCGGAATCAGGTCAACGCCCTCTGCATGATGCAGGATACCTTCGCCGGGCGGAATACTTTGGTCGTTCATGGCTTTCTGCATCAGGGTGGAAAGAGTGATGGGCAGTTCATCGGGCTGCTGCCAGCCCATGCTGATGGTCAGGCTGCCCTGCGGGTCGGCGTCCACCAACAGGACTTTTTTGCCCTCCATCGCCAGCCCGATGCCCAGATTTTCACAGGTAGTGGTCTTGCCGGTGCCGCCTTTCTGGTTGACGATGGCAATCGTGGTTGCTTTCTTTGAAATTTTCATCACCTCCGCATCGCTAAGTCGTGGTTGGTTTGGTTCTGATAGGAAAGCTGCATCGTGGTGGGTGCGTTGTACAGAGAAGCGAGCAGGTATTGTTTCATGTTTCGGATCGGGCTGCTGTTCTCTGCAAGGCACTTCAGCACAAAACGGATATGGTCGGCGTTCAGCTTCATAAACCGGCTGCGTACCACCTCGGCGGGCTTATCGTCCCCGGCAATGTGCAGCAGCTTGCGGTTGGTAGCGCAGGTGTCCACCAGCAAATCTACGATTTGATAGATGGTGTCCTCATCATCCGGGCAGAGCCGGAGCAGAAGGTCTACCTCCAAAGACTGCGAAAAATATTCTTCCAGTTGGGCGCGTTTGCTCATCCAGTCGTTTTCATCGGAATAGATAGGATCAGTATCGCTTACCTCTGTGTTATTTCTATCAGTCTTATTACATCGTAGTTTGGCCGGGTCTTGAAGCGTATTCTGGACGGTTCCAGAATCGTCATTATCACGATTCAAGTAGGGCGTTTTTGACGATTCTGACGAAAAATTCTTTACATAGATGAGATCGGGCTTGCCCAGCCCCCTCCGTTTGCGTTCGATCAGGCCGTACTCTTCCAGTTCTCGCAGCAGCTTGGTGGCCTTTTTATCGGCACAGCCCAGTGAATCCTGCACCTCCTGCACAGTATAGATGATGAACACCCGCCCAGCTTTGTCCAACCAACCATTCCGGGCTGACAGGCTCATGCGGTCCAGCAGGATACCGTACAGCGTTTTGGCATCTGTGGAAAGCGGTTGGAAGCGGCTATCCTGAAACAACAGCTTGGGAATCCGGTAGAAGGAGAACAGCTCGCTGGACTGACCATAGAAGTAATCAAGGTCTGCGGTTCTTGTCGGCTTTTTTTCGGGCATAGAGAATATCCCATTTTTCAGGTGTGGAACGGAATACATTGACCTGCTTCTTATAAGGGCAGTGGGCATACAGGCAGGTGCGGAACTTGAAATCGGGTCGATAGTACGGGCACAGCTTGCAGCTGTCCGGGGCACGGTCGGAACCTTCGCCAGCGGCGATCACATGGTGCATGGAGTGCTGAACATGGCGCAGAGCTTCGTTTCGCTTGTGGCTCACTTGGCATCACCTCGTTTCTCCAGCGGTGCCATCAGGTCTTTGTAGCAGGGAACCAGCACACAGGGCTTTGCCCGCTTGTAGGGGCACCCTTCGCACTTGCTGGGGCCTTTGGGCGGCTCGATCAGATAGTAGCAGTTCTCTTTGCCGAGAACGCAGCCCTTCTTTCGGTTCTTCCAGAAGAAGCAGTGCCGGCAATCTGCCGGGCGGGAAGCATGGTAGCGGATACCGTCCATCGTGACGGTCAGAACTTTTTTCATTGGTAAACCCTCCTTTGATGGATTCGGGAAGTTCAGCCCGAAAACAAAAAAGCGCGTTCCTCTTTCTGTTCCGAGAGAACAGCGAGTGAACGCGCTATGTATGGAGAAAAGTGTTTTGCACGGCTTCCAGCAGAAAGGTGGAAAATAGATTCACACAGATTATCTTGTATTTACATGGATTTACAGGAAAGCGTTTACCAATCTTAGCAGAGAGCCAGAAAACAGGGTTCAAAAGGCGCTTTATGAGGCTTCATTAGCTGGAAAGCCGATTTTATTAGCTGGAGCTGAAAATTCTGCTAATGGCATTAGCTGGCTAATTTTGGTGATAGGTTCAAAATGAAAAATGCGAAGATCGTCTTTCACATGGAAAAATGACCTTCGCATTTCTTAAAAGGATGTCCCTACCCGGGTTCGAACCGGGGGCGTTTCGCTTAGGAGGCGAACCCTCTATCCAGCTGAGGTATAGAGACATATATGTATTATCGTTGATTTTTGACTTTTCTGCACTTTGTATGGAATGCTTTTCACAACGAAGTGACCGACTGCGTTGCAACCGGAACGGTGTTAAACTTGTTGCATCAAAAATTGTTGAGAAAACTTCGATTCCCGGTCTTGCTTTTGATTAGAGCAATCACTTCTGCCCCCAAGGTATCAGGTTGACCGAATTCTTAGGAGGGGGACGCTCTATCCAACTGAGCTACTGAGACAAAGTTCCGGTGCCCGGAGGCACCACCCTATTATAATACCGCATCCGTAAAATAAAATCAAGTTGAACCAATGAAGAAAATGGTGTATGCTATAGGGGTAAGTAAACCGGATGCCGCCGGGCGGCGTCTGCGGAGGAGCCTATGAAAAAAATAAAGTTCAAAAAGCTGTTTCACGGCAGGGGCAAGCCTCACGCCGTTCTCAAGGGGCGCAGTCCCACCCAGATCATCTGCGTGAGCTTTGTGGTGGTCATTGCACTGGGAACCCTGCTGCTGAGTCTGCCGGTGGCAAGCAGGCAGGGCAGGCTGGGGGTGGTTGACGCCATGTTCACCGCCACCAGCGCCACCTGTGTTACCGGTCTGGTGGTCCGGGATACATGGACCCAGTTTACCGGCTTTGGGCAGCTGGTGATCCTGCTGCTGATCCAGATCGGTGGCTTGGGTCTGGTGACCCTTACCAGCTTTTTTGCGCTTGCCATGCGGCGGCGCATGGGGTTCCGGGATCTGCGGCTGCTGGGAGAGAGCGTCTCGGCAGACGGCTACGCCCAGGCAAAGGATGTGCTGAAGATCGTGGTGGGTCTGGCGGCGCTGTTTGAGGGCGTGGGCATCCTGCTGCTGATGTTTGCCTTTGTGCCCCAGTACGGTGCTGAGGGCATCTGGATCAGCATTTTTACCGCTATCTCGGCGTTCTGCAACGCAGGCTTTGACCTGTTTGGGCGGTTCGGGGAGTACTCCTCGCTGGTACCCTATGTAAACAACTACTATGTGCAGGCGGTGATCATCTTTATGATCATTGCCGGCGGCTTGGGCTTTATGGTCTGGGTGGAGCTGGGCGAGTGGCACAAAAAGCACCGGCTGTCCCTTCATGCCAGAGTGGTACTGAGCTTCTCGCTGCTCCTGTGGGTAGGCGGCGCAGCGTTCCTTGCCTTGCTGGAGTGGAACAACCCCGCCACCATGGGGCAGCTCACCGTGCCGGGCAGGGTCATGGCGGCGCTGTTCCAGTCGGTGTCCACCCGTACCGCCGGTATGAACACCATTGACCTGGCGGCGTGCAGCCCCATCAGCAAGCTGCTGATGAGTATGCTGCAGTTTATCGGCGCTGCCCCCGGCTCCACCGGCGGCGGCGTGAAGGTGACCACCTTTGCAGTGGTGATCCTGACCATCCGCAGCGTGGCGCAGGGCAGAGACGACTGCGTCATTGGGGACCACCACATCGAGTCCAAGACCGTGTACCGTGCCCTGACCATTATCTTTATCGGTGCGCTGGCAGCCTTTGGCTCGGCGGTGGTGGTGTACTACAACACCGCTGAGGTGGTGTCAGTCATCGACTGCATCTTCGAATCCTGCTCCGCCTTTGGCACCGTGGGCTTGTCGGTGGGTGTCACCGGACGGCTGAACACCGGCGCAAAGGTGCTGTATATGCTGGTGATGTTCATGGGTCGTGTAGGTCCTGTATCCCTTGCCATGAGCCTTACCGCAAAACCCGATGACAACAAGCGGAAGATCATGCCTGTGGGTCATATCAACGTAGGATAATACAGATAGAAAAATCCCCCGGTCACAGCAGAAGGCGTGACCGGGGGATTTTTGTTATATAAGACGCTGAAATTACTTGGCGTAGATGCTGACGATGTTCAGCAGGATCTGGGTGCAGCGGTCCATCCGCTCTACGGTGGTGCACTCACACACGCCGTGGAAGTTGAAGCCACCGGTGCCCAGGTTGGGGCAGGGCAGACCCATCCAGCTCAGGGTAGCGCCGTCGGTGCCGCCACGGACCGGGACTTCCTCCGGCTCCAGACCTGCCATGCGGATCGCCTGCCGGGCAGATTCTACCAGATGGAAATGAGGCTTGATCTTTTCCAGCATGTTGCGGTAGCTGTCCTTGATCTCCACTTCCACGGTGCCTGCGCCGTACTTGCCGTTGAGGTAGGCGGCAATGTCCAGCATGTTCTCCTTCTTGAACTGGAGCTTGGAGGCATCGTGGTCCCGGAGGATGTAGCCCAGCTTTGCGTCGGTGACGTCACCGTACATCTGGCAAAGGTGGTAGAAGCCCTGCCGGTCCTCGGTGGTCTCCGGGCGTGCCATTACGGGCAGGGCGTTGTGGAACTCCATTGCCACGTTGGAGGCGTTGATCATGGTGTCCTTGGCGGAACCGGGATGCACCGAGAAACCGTGGATGGTCACGGTGGCGGCAGCGGCGTTGAAGTTCTCGTACTCGATGCAGCCGGCGTCTCCGCCGTCCACGGTGTAGGCAAAGTCTGCGCCGAAGCCCGGGATGTCAAAGAGGTCGGCACCCTCGCCGATCTCCTCATCGGGGGTAAAGGCGATGCACAGCTTGCCGTGGGGCAGTCCCTGCTCAAGGATCATCTCCACAGCGGTCATGATCTCCGCCACGCCTGCCTTGTCGTCTGCGCCCAGCAGGGTGGTGCCGTCGGTGGTGATCAGGGTCTCCCCCTTCATGGAAGCAAGGAAGGGGAAGGCAGAGACCTTCATGACCATGCCGGTGGCAGGCAGGACCACGTCCTTGCCGTCGTAGTCCTCGTGGAGGACGGGATTTACATTTTCGCCGCTGGCATCCGGGGCGGTGTCCATGTGGGCGATGAGACCCAGAGCGTGCCGGTCCTCATAGCCGGGGGTGGCAGGCAGGCTGCCGTAGACGTAGCAGTGCTCGTCCACCCGGGCATCCTCCACGCCCATTGCCTTCAGCTCCTCTGCCAGCTTGTAGGCGAGGTCAAACTCCCGCTGTGCGGAAGGATGGGTGCCGGACTCCGGGTCCGAGGTGGTGTGGACACGGACATAATTCAACAGTCGTTCATAAGCGCGCATAGCAGCACACTCCTTTATCAGTAGTAGAGGAGGCACCCTGCAAAGGGGAACCTGCCGTCTGCTCCTATCATACCCTGTTTTTGGAGGTTTGACAACCTTTTTTGCAGATTTGTGGCGGAAAGGTGGAAATTCAACAGCAAAATGAACAAAATTCATCTTTAAACCTGTATCCATGAAGGATAAACGTGCTACAATAGGAGGGTACAAAGGGAGACCGGGCGGTTCTGTGCAAAGGCGAAAAGAACCGGAAAGACAGGCGCCGGCAGCAGGAACAGGAGGTAGATCTTTATGGCAGCAAAAGTATTTTTCTACACGCTGCGCCCCTTCGATGAGCAGGGCATAGCGCAGGAACTGGCAAAACAGAAAAACATTGAATACGACTATACCCAGGAGTACCCCACCATGGAAAATGCGCAGCTTGCCGCAGGGTACGACGCCGTATCGGTGACGCCCTGCGACATGAGCGCACCCATGCTGCAGCGGTTCCACGATCTGGGAGTAAAGGCGATCTGCTGCCGCTCCATCGGCTACGACCACGTGGATCTGGAAAAGGCACGGGAGCTGGGCATGAAGGTGTCCAACGTGGACTATCCCCCCGACGGCGTGGCAAACTTTGCCATCATGCTGATGCTCATGAGCCTCCGCAAGGCAGGACATATCCTGAAGCGGGGTGAGGTGCAGGATTATTCCCTCAAGGGCAAGATCGGACGGGACATCTCCAACTGCACCGTGGGGGTCATCGGCACCGGTCGCATCGGGCAGACGGTGCTGAAGCACCTGTCCGGCTTCGGCTGCAGCCTCCTTGCCTACGACCTCTACCCCAACGAAGAGGTAAAGAAGATCGCCGAGTATGTGCCGCTGGACACCCTGCTGGCAGAAAGCGATGTGATCACCCTCCACACCAACGCCACCGAGGAAAACCACCACCTGCTGAACGCCGAGGCGTTTGCCAAAATGCGCCCCGGGGTCACCATCGTCAACACTGCCCGGGGCAAGCTCATTGACAGCGATGCTCTGCTGGCAGCGCTGGAAAGCGGGCAGGTGGGTGCCGCCGGTCTGGATGTGCTGGAAAACGAGAACGGGCTGTACTACTACGACCGCATGGGGGATGTGATCCCCAACCCGGAGCTGGCAGCCCTGCGGGCAATGCCCAACGTGATCCTTACGGACCACACAGCGTTCTATACCTACGAGGATGTAAAGAGCATGGTGCGGGGCGTCATGGAAAGCGCCGCCGCTTTTGCGGAAGGCTCTCCCACCCGCCACGATGTGACCAACCGCTGAGCCCCTGAGAAGCATACAGGAAACAAAAAAGTATCTGCACCCCCTCCACGATCTCCGGGACCCGGAGAAGAGGGGATGCAGATACTTTTTGTTTTGGTCTTTTATAAGGTATAAGGGTCAGGCTGCCGGATCAGCCCAGGCAGACGCCCATACGCCGTGCCACGGTGAGCAGGTCGCAGCCTTCAGGCACGTTGCGGGTCTTGCCGGCAATGTCGGCAAGGCGGTTCTCGGTGACATGACCGTTGACCATTGCCACGGTGACGCCGTAGCGCTCGATCTCCACCAGCTTTGCGGCATAGCTGCCAAACTGGGTGGCAAGCACACGGTCGTAGGCGCTGGGACTGCCGCCCCGCTGCATGTGTCCGGGGATGCACACCCGGGTCTCCATGTCGGTCTTTTTCTGCACCGCCTGCGCAATGCGGTTGGTAGCGGTGACCCCAAAGCCTTCCTCGGCACGCTTTGCCATCCAGTCTTTCCGCTTCATCCGTGCTTCCTCGGTGTTCATGGCGCCCTCTGCCACCGCAAGGATGGAGAAGTTGGAACCCTTTTTGGCACGGCGCTCCACGGCGTCACACACCCGGTCGATGTCGTAGGGCATCTCCGGCAGCAGGATAATGTCTGCGCCGCCGGCAATGCCGGAGTACAGGGTGAGCCAGCCCGCCTTGTTGCCCATGATCTCGATGCACATCACCCGGCTGTGGCTGCCGGCGGTGGTGTGGATGCGGTCGATGACGTCGGTGGCAATGTCCACAGCGGTGTGGAAGCCAAAGGTCACATCGGTGCCGTAGATGTCGTTGTCGATGGTCTTGGGCAGACCGATGATGTTCAGCCCTTCCTGAGACAGGAGGTTGGCGGTCTTGTGGGTGCCGTTGCCGCCCAGACACAGCAGGCAGTCCAGCTTTGCTTCCTTATAGGTCTTTTTCATGGCGGCGACCTTGTCGATGTTGTCGTCCTCCACCACTCGCATCATCTTAAAGGGGGTGCGCTTGGTGCCCAGAATGGTGCCGCCCAGGGTCAGGATGCCCCGGAAGTCATCCTCGCACATCTCCTTGTACTCTCCGTTGATCAGACCGTGGTAGCCGTTGAGGATACCCACGATCTCTACATTTTCGCCCATGCGGGCATACAGTGCTTTTGCAACGCCCCGGATGGTGGCGTTGAGACCCGGGCAGTCACCGCCGGAGGTCAGGATCCCTACACGTTTTTTCATTCAAAAGCCCTCTTTCTTTTGAGATTCGGGGCGGGGCGCAGACAGCGCCGGAACGCCCTGTGCAATACATAATATAAGAGTATTCCGAACCGGGGCAGGTGTCAAGCGTCCACACAAAAAATTTACATCGGGACGCAGAGGAAGAAGGGATGCAGAAACTTTTGCAGAAAAAGTAAAAAAAGTGGTTGACAACTGCCCCGCCTTCGGGTATAATATTCCCTGTCAGCAGCGCCGAGCCGCTTCTGAAGAAAAGAATGATGGGGATTTGCATAGTGGTAGTGCGGTAGACTCTGACTCTACTTGTGGGAGTTCGATTCTCTCATCCCCAACCAGAAAACCGCAGCCTCAACCGGCTGCGGTATTTTCGGGGCATAGCGCAGTTGGTAGCGCGCCTCGTTCGGGACGAGGAGGCCGTGGGTTCAAATCCCGCTGCTCCGACCAAAAAAGACCAGTACACGTTCGTGTACTGGTCTTTTTTATTCGCAGCGGGATTTAAACAGGGCGGCGGCACGCAGTGCGGCTGAGGGGTAAAAAGCTCTCCCCTCGGGAGAGCTGTCGAGCGAATGCGAGACTGAGAGGGTTTGCATGGCGGCATCCTCGCCCTCTCCGTCACGGCTTGCGCCATGCCACCTCTCCCAAAGGGAGAGGCTCTGGCGAAGGGGCAAGGCAGCCGTGTCCGGCATAAGCCGCTGCACAGCCCTGTGTCCGCTTTATTTTCGCCCCTATCCCTTTTGGCAGAATCGTGATAGAATAGACCCAGTATACAATAGGAGGATTTTATTATGCTCAAACGACTGCGGGGAAACCACCCGGTGGTGTTCTGCATCCTGTGCGAGGTGGTGTTCCTTGCTTCGCTGTTTGTGGGCGGCACGGTGCTGACCCTTGTGCTGCTGTTTGCCGGGGCGGACCTTGCCGTTCTGGACGAGTATCTCATCACCATTCTGCAGGAGGCGGTGGGGGCGCTGGTGGCGGTGCTGATCCTGCGGCGCACTGGGCGTGCCGGGGTGCTGGGACGGCGGGGCTGCGGCTTCTTTAACGGCTTGCTGGTGGGGATGTATCCGCTGGTGATCATCGGCTTTTCCGCCTTCAACGCCCTTACGGGAGAAAAGCCGGACCTGCCCCTGAAGCCTGTGGGGCAGATCTTTACCTTTTTTGCAGGCATGATGATGGTGGGCGTGGCAGAGGAGTTCATCTTCCGGGGAGTCATTGCCCAGACCCTGCTGGAGCACTACGGCACCAGTCGCCGGGGCGTGTGGACGGCGTGCATCCTGTCCGGCATCCTCTTTGGCGGGGCGCACCTGACCAACCTCCTGGCGTCGGCACCGCTGGGGGTGCTGATGCAGTGCGTCTTTGCCGCCTCTCTGGGCACCCTGTTTGCGGCGATCTACTTCCGCACCGGCAACATCTGGGTGACGGTGTTCCTCCACGGCTGTATGGACATCACCTCCATGCTCATCGGGGGACTGTACGGCACCACCACCGTGGCGGACAGCGTGAGCACCTACGATATCTCCATGCTTGCCTCCCTGGCAGTGTACCTGATCCCGGCGGCGTTCCTGCTGCGCAAGAGCCGGCTGGGAGAGGTGGAGCTGTACAGCGGCAGGGTCCCGAAAAAATAAAGATACAGGGCAAAAAACTCCTTGCTTTTTAACAGGGGTTCTGCTATACTATATCTGTTACCGTGGTACGGGGCTGGGAGTATGCCCGCTTGTGGGAATGCCGTTTCCCGCCGCTGTTCCATTGGCAAATAAAATATAATAAAGAGGTATGTTACTATGAACAAGCAGGAAGTTATGGCGAAAGTCGCCCTGACCGAGAAGGACACCGGTTCTCCCGAAGTGCAGGTCGCTCTGCTGACCGCTCACATCAACGAGCTGAACGAGCACCTGAAGAAGAACCCTAACGATCACCACAGCCGCCGCGGTCTGATGAAGATGGTTGGCCGCCGCCGCAATCTGCTGGCTTATCTCCAGAAGAAGGACATCGAGCGTTACCGTGCTCTGATCGCAACTCTGGGTCTGCGTAAGTAATTTAAACAGAGGGCAGGTACCGCAAAGGTGCCTGCCCTTTGCTTTTTGTACAACTGGCTGCGGCTGCGTATTGCAGCAGTAAATCGAGCGCCTGTGCAGGGGTACGGACGCTGGATTTATTGCTATGATGCGCCTGCCGCCGCCTTTTGGATAGATCCGTAAAAATAAGGAGGCAAAACAAATGGCAATCGAATTCGGTTCCCGCAAAGAGACCTTCGACAACTTCAAGGTCTACGAGACCATGCTGGCAGGCCGCCCGTTCAAGGTGGAAATGGGCAAGATGTGTGGTCTGTCCAATGCCAGTGCGCTGATCCGCTACGGCGAGACCTGCGTGATGTGCAACGTGGTCATGAGCCCCAAGCCCCGGGAAGGCGTGGATTTCTTCCCCCTGAACGTGGAGTATGAGGAGAAGCTCTACGCTGCAGGACGCATTCCCGGCAGCTTTATGCGCCGTGAGGGTCGCCCCGGCGAGCGTGCCATCCTCACCAGCCGTGTGGTGGACCGCCCCATGCGCCCGCTGTTCCCCAAGGAAATGCGCAACGACGTGTGCATCACCATGACTGTCATGAGCCTTGACCCGGATTGTAGCCCCGAGATCGCCGGCATGATCGGTGCATCTCTGGTGACTGCCGTGTCCGATATCCCCTGGAACGGTCCCATCGGCGGCGTGCAGGTGGGTCTGGTGGACGGCGAGATCGTGCTGAACCCCACTCAGGAGCAGCGCCGCAAGAGCGACCTTGCCCTTACCGTTGCCGCCACCATGGACAAGATCGTCATGATCGAGGCAGGCGCCAATGAGGTGGACGAGGACACCATGCTCAATGCCATCAAGACTGCCCATGTGGAGATCAAAAAGACCATCGAGTTCATCAACCGCATCGTGGCAGAGCGGGGCAAACCCAAGATCGACTTCCAGGTGGTGGGTCTGGATATGGACCTGTACCACGCCATCCAGAACAAGTATCTGGACGACTTTAAGGCAGCTATGGACACCGACGACAAGAACGTCCGGGATGCTGCCCTGCTGCCCATCATGGACCGCATTGCGGAGGAGTACCCGGACCTGTCCGCTGCGGATCTGGATCTGGTGAGCTACAAGATGCAGAAGTTCGTGGTGCGCCGCTGGCTGCTGGACGAGGGCAAGCGTGTGGACGGCCGCGGCATCAACGAGATCCGTCCTCTGGCTGCAGAGGTGGGCATCCTGCCCCGGGTCCACGGCTCCGGTATGTTCACCCGTGGTCAGACTCAGGTGCTCACCACCTGCACCCTGGGCGGCACCAAGGACAACCAGCTCATGGACGATCTGACCGACGAGCAGACCAAGCGGTATATCCACCACTATAACTTCCCGCCCTACTCCGTAGGCGAGGCACGTGCTCCCCGCAGCCCCGGTCGCCGTGAGATCGGTCACGGCGCTCTGGCGGAGCGTGCTCTGGTGCCGGTGCTGCCCTCTCTGGAGGAGTTCCCCTACACCATCCGCTGCGTCTCTGAGGTGCTCTCCTCCAACGGTTCCACCTCGCAGGCATCCATCTGCGGCTCCACGCTGGCGCTTATGGACGCCGGTGTGCCCATCAAGGCGCCGGTGGCAGGCATCTCCTGCGGTCTGATCACCGAGGGTGATCGCTGGATGACCATGCTGGACATTCAGGGCGTGGAGGACTTCCACGGCGATATGGACTTTAAGGTAGGCGGCACCCGCAAGGGCATCACCGCCATCCAGATGGATATCAAGATCGACGGTCTGACCTACGACATCATTGCCGAGGCATTCGAGAAGTGCCGCAAGGGTCGTCTGTATATCCTGGACGAGATCATCAAGCCGGTGATCGCCGAGCCTCGCCGTGAGCTGAGCCGCTGGGCACCCAAGATGTTCAGCATGATGATCCCCACCGATAAGATCAAGGATGTTATCGGCAAGGGCGGCAAGGTCATTCAGGACATCTGCGCCACCTGCAACTGCAAGATCGACGTGCAGGAGGACGGTCACGTCTTTGTGTCCGCTGTGGATCAGGAGGACGCAAAGCGTGCCATCTTTACCATCAAGACCATTGTAGAGGATCCGGAGATCGGTGCCATCTACAAGGGCAAGGTCACCCGCCTGATGAACTTTGGTGCCTTCGTGGAGATCGCACCGGGCAAGGAAGGTCTGGTGCACATCTCCAAGCTGGACACCAAGCGTGTGGAGCGTGTGGAAGATGTGGTGGCTGTAGGCGATGCCATCGTGGTCAAGGTCACCGACATCGACCAGCAGGGTCGTATCAACCTGAGCCGCCGGGACGCCATTCTGGCACTGGAAGCAAAAAAGGCTGCACAGGCACAGCAGTGACCTGTAAAGGCTGCCTTGTGACCCAATAACTAAACACAAATAACTAAACAGGGGCTGCTGCACGGCTTTGTGCAGCAGCCCCTGTTTGTTTTATGGAATCGTGTCTGTTTTTGTTGGAGGTTTTTCGTACTGTCAAAAGCCTTCCCCCCTTGGGGGAAGGTGTCACCGCAGGTGACGGATGAGGGGAGAGCAGCCCCTGTTTTTTACGGTTTAGGGTGCTTCTTCTTTTTTCTGCCTCCACCCAGCAGCACCACCAGCAGCACCACCAGCAGGGGCAGTGCCATCAAGGGGGCGGTGATGATGGGGTCGATGCGCACCGCCTCGGAGGTGACCCGGATGTGCTTTAAGTTGTCCGGGGTGGCAATGCGCCGTCCCCGCACCAGCAGCCGGTGGGTGTTGATGCCGTAGGGAGTGCAGGTCATGAGGGTCAGGTAGTCCCTGCCCTCCACCACCTTCAGGTCCTCTACCTCGGTGGGCAGCACAATGGTGATCTTGTCCACCTCGTAGGTCAGCACCCGGTCCAGCACCGTCACCGTAAAGGTGTCGCCTACTTCCAGCTGGTCCAGATGGGTAAACAGCTTGGCACTGGGCAGACCCCGGTGCGCCGAGATGACCGCATGGGTGCTCTCGCCGCCCACCGGCAGGCTGGTGCCCTCCAGATGTCCTGCGCCGGACTGCAGCACCGCATCCCCGGTGCCGTGGTAGATGGGCAGTTCCACGTTGATCCTGGGGATGGTGATATAGCCCATGATGCCGGTGCCGGTGATGTCCAGTGTGGCGTCGTAGGCAGGGAACCGGTCCGGGTGGTACAGCGCCTCCGGGTCGGCGGCAATGGCGGCGTTGAAGCGGTCGGCGGCGTCAAACCACACCGAGTAGTCCGCCGCTGTCATATTGTCCACCTGCTGAGTGTAGTTGGACACAGCGTAGGACTGATGCCGCCGGTTGATCGCATCGCTGACGGTGGGGTACAGCATCACCGAAAGCCCCAAAAAGAACACGAGGACCAAGAGCAGGGTGCCGGATTTGTTTTTCTTCATGGTAGCTCCTGAAAATGGGTACAGAAAGGGAGCAGGGGCGGTGTGCCCACTGCTCCCGGTATGCAGTGTGAGGGAGAGGATCAGTCCTTGTTCTCCATGCGCTTCTTTGCGATGAGCAGCACGAAGGCAGCAACCATCAGACCGCCGCCCACGATGTAGAACAGGGTGGTGCCCATGCCGCCGGTGCCCGGCAGAACGGTGCCGCTCTGGTTGACGATGTGGACGCCGCCGTTGTTCGCCGGATTATAGGTGGTGCCTTCCATGGTGGCGGTGTTGTTGCCATTTTCCAGCTTCACGCTCTTGCGCTCGGTCAGCTTGTTGTAGCCGGCGGGCTGCTGGGTCTCTTCCAGCCAGTAGGTGCCGTTGGCAAGACCCTGAATGGTGATGGGAGCATCACCCAGAGTTTCGATCACCACGCCGGTCTCGCCTGTAACGGCAGGGCGGTAGGTGTGCTCATCGACCTTGGTCAGCTTGATCTCATTGCCGCTTTCCTTGGCATCATAGAGCTTGAACTTTGCCCCGGCAAGGAGGGTGTTGTTTGCATCGGTCTTTACCAGATCAAACTTGTAAGTGTGGGTCTCGGTAAACTTTTCGGTGGTCTCGCTGTTCTTGCCGTACTTCAGCTTTACGGTATTCTTGTTGACACCATCGTGGATGACCGCACCCTTATTCAGGGTAGCGCTGTAGGTGACAAGGATGTTGGTGTCATTGGTCATGGTGTCCAGCAGTGCCTGATGGAAGGTGATAGTAAGGCTGTGCTCAGCAGTCTCTGCAGTGTAGGTGCCTACACCAGCGGTGAGAGTATCATCGCCCTTCTTGACAACAATGCTGTCCTTGTCGAGAGTAAGACCAGCGGACAAGGTATCGGTGAGGACATAGCCGGTGGCACCCTTCGTGGCGTGGATAGTCACCTGATAGTTGATCTTGCTGCCGATGGTGGCATTGTTGTTGTCAACCAGCTGCTTGTTCTCCACGATCTTTTTATCAATGGTGGGAGCGGTGTTCTTCTCGATGATGGTGGCGTTGGGGTTGGTGGTGTCAAGGCTGCACAGGGTGCCCAGGGAGGTGTCCACCAGATAGTAGCCCAGAGTCAGGTCGCTGAAAGAAGCAGTCTTGTTTGCAGCAACAGTACTGTCATCGTGGGCAATTTTCTTCTCCTTGGCAAAGGCAAGTGCCTTCACCGCAAAGTCGGCGGCAGTGGTATCGTTGTAGTTTTCCTTCGGGTACACATAGCCGTTTTCCAGCTTGAAATAGGTGGTGAAGGCGGTATCGTCCTTAAAAGCAGCCCACTTTTTGCTGAGGGTGTAGGAGTACTTGCCGTTTTCGCCGGTGGTATAGCTTTCCAGATCGAAAATACGGTAGATGTCGTAGGTCTCGCCGTTGGCAGCGTTGTTGATGGTGATGCTGCCGGTGGGAGCGCCCTCTGCAAAGGCAGGCAGGGTCGCTGCGCAGAGCAGTGCCGCTGTGCAAAGCAGCACCAGTAGGGAGTGGAAGATTTTTTTCATGGGTGGGTTGTTCTCCTTTCAGGTTGGAAGATATTGGGGATGCAGTTTATCGCCGCAGGGGTGCAGCCCCTGTATGCGGTACTAATGGATGGGAGAAATGCGGTCCAGCGGCAGCACCCGCAGGAACACCTTGCCAACGATCTGGCTTTTTTCGATACAGCCGATGACGCTGCTGCGGCTGTCTATGGAAACGGAACGATGGTCCCCCATGACAAAATACCGATTTTCCGGTACCTGATAGGGAAAACGGATGTCGCACTCGCCAAGGGCAAGCTCATCCACATAGGGTTCTTCCAGCACCTCGCCGTTTACCGTCACCACTCCGTCCTCGTCCAGAGTGATCAGGTCTCCCGGGGTGCCAATGACCCGTTTTAGCAAAAGTCTGTTCTGCCAGTAAAAGGCGCACAGGTCGCCGGTCTTTAAGTCGGCGGTCCGTGTAAGCAGGATCACATCTTTGTCCTCCAAAGTGGGATTCATGCTGTCGCCGGATACCTGCAGCACCGGCAGAAAAAGGGTGGCAAGCAGCACCGCTGCCGCTGCAACCACCAAAAGGGCGTACAGGGTGCTGCGCACCATCCGCCGGTAGCGGCTCTGGTACGCCAGCCGCTGGCGCTCGGCTTCCACCTCGGCAGTGGAGGGGATCGCCGCAAATCGGATCTGTTTGCTTTTCATGATTCCTCCGGCGGCTCTTTGGGTTCGGCTGCGGCACGCAGGGCACGGCACTCCGCCTCGGTGTCTGCCTTTAGTTTTTCTGCCTCCGCCTGCGCCTGGGCAAGGATCTGCTGCGCCTCGGTGCGGGCACGGGTACGGATGTCCCGTGCCTCGTGGAGGATAGTCTGGATGGAGGCAAGGTAGTCATCGGCGGCAGACTGCGCCGACTCGAACACATGGTTCAATTCCAGCGACGCCCGGGCAATGGACCCGGCGTGGCGCAGATGGATCTGCCGGTCCTCCAGTTGGGCGGTCAGTGCCGCATTTTCCGTCTTGAGGGCGTCCTCGCTCTGCTTCAGCGCAAAGATGATCTCGATGAGTTCCGTGCGGTTCATGCGCCGCAATTCACGATCTGCCACAGCTCTCACTCTCCCGTAAACACTGCCCGCTCCGGGGCTTTGTTGCACGATTGGTACAGTCTCTATGATAGCACACAAAGTGCAACAACGCAACAAATACAGGAAAAAAGCACCGTAAAACAGGAAAAATGCAACTTTTGCGCAACAAAAAACCTGCGGTCTCAAAACAGACCGCAGGCAAAGGACAATAGGACGGGATTTCAGCCTCAGAACATCTTGGACAGCAGGTCGTTCAGCGCCACCACAGACTGATAGATGACGTTGACGTTGTTGATGATGGAGCTGGCACCGGAGAAGATCCGGGCGAGGTAATTGAACGCCTTGCCCACGTTCAGGAAAGCGTTGTAGGCATCGCTGGAAGCAGCGGCGCCGCCCTCCAGATAGGTCATCTCCTCAGCGGTGATCTCGGCGTAGGCGGAAGGCAGTTTCATGGCAGTGTTCATAATCGTATCCCTTTCTATAACTATAATAAATGATCAATGTGTGGGCGTCACATTGCCGCCGCTGCGGCAAATGTGGTAAGCAGGATGCCTGCCACCAGCAGGGTGCCCCGGTGCTGCTGCAGGAACTGCAGGGCAGGGTGGGCGTCGGGCTGGACAGCAGCGGCAGGCGGGGTCTGGATGGAATCGGAGTTCACCACCCAGTGGGCGTAGATGGTGGAGTCCTCTTTGAACACGGTGGCGATGGTCACCTTGGTGCCGCCGATGGGCTCGGTGTACCAGCCGTCAAAGGTGTAGCCCTCCATAGAGGGGGACTCGGGCATGGAAGGAAGCTTGCCGCTTTCGTTGGTGTAGATCACCATGGTGGAGCCTACACCTCCCGCAAAGTCCATGCCGATGGCGTGGGACTTGCTCTCGCCCTCTGCAAATGCCGCAGGCACTGCAAAGCACATCAGAGCAAGGGTCACAAGGCACAGGGTGAGTATTCTGGAGATCTTGTTCATGGAATCCCTCACTTTCCGGATGATGGTGCAGCCGGTCTCCCATTACAGCGGCAGAAAAGCGCACTGTGCTGCCCTTTATTCATAACATAGTCAGCGTACCACAATCTCGGCAAAAAAGCAATGTTTTCGGCACAAAAAAAGCCAAAAGCTCCCTCTCTGCCGCCGCTATTTCTCCGTAAGGAAAAACAGCGGCAACCTCTTGTGAAAACAGGGAAACTATGGTATAATATCAGCCATGATGCGCCATCGCCAAGCGGTAAGGCAGGGGACTTTGACTCCCCCATCGTAGGTTCGACTCCTGCTGGCGCAACCAAAACGCCCCGGACAGCACTGTCCGGGGCGTTTTTGCGCTGTTGTTTTTTGAATGGAAACGGTGATTTGTTGGATATTTGTTGACAATGCCCATACAACGTATTATTATAATGATAAAGGAGTGTGATCTGTATGGCACAAACAACGGTAAGCATCCGGATGGATGATGACCTCAAGCGCAGCTTTGACCATATTTGCAATGAGCTGGGGATGTCCATGTCTACGGCAGTGACCATGCTGGCAAAAAAGATGACCCGGGAGCAGCGTCTGCCCTTTGAGCTGTCGGTGGATCCCTTCTACTCGGAGCAGAACATGGCGCGGCTGCGCAAGTCCATTGCAGAGATGGAAGCCACCGGCGGGACCATCCATGAGGTGCCGCTGGATGATTAAGGCGTGGACGGAAGAAGCGTGGGAAGATTTTGAGTACTGGACCCGGCAGGATCGCAGGATCCTCAAGCGCATTCTGCAGCTGCTGAAAGACATCGACCGCAACGGCTACGAAGGCATTGGCAAGCCGGAACGTCTCAGCGGGGACCTGTCCCAGTACTGGAGCCGCCGCATTGATGATGCAAACCGTATCGTGTACCGGATCGACGGCAATGTGGTCAAGATCGTCCAGTGCGGCTCCCACTATCGGGATAAGTGACCCTGTTTTTTCTGCAAACCAAAACGCCCCGGACAGCACTGTCCGGGGCGTTTTTGCACTTTATGGGGTCCGTCTGTCAGTGACGGCGGATGCGGCGGGAGGGCTTGCGGTGGTTCCAGCGGTTCAGCAGCAGCCACAGCCAGTAGATGGCGGCGGCAAGGGCGCTGAGCAGCAGCACCACCTTCAGGTAGAGGCTGGTGAGGAAATCTTTGATCTTTGCAAGGGTGAACAGCAGGGGGTTCTGGCTCACGTCCTGCCCGGCGATGAGGTCCACCACGCCGATGGTCTCGCCTGCCAGCTTCAGCTCTACGGTGCCCACCACATCTCCCTGCTGGATGGGGGCACAGACGTAGTCCGGCAGGTGGAAGTATTTCTGGGTGACGGTGCCGTCTCCGGTGGAGGGCAGCAGGGTCATCATGCTGTCGGCGGGGTACAGCTGCAGGGTATCGGTGTCGGTGGAGTACTTTACCGGGATCTCTGCCAGAGCAAGGTCGGTGTCCAGCGCCGCCTGAATGGAAAAGCTGTCAAAGACCCAGTCCATCAGCTGCACCGTCTCGTACAGGGCGGGGCGGCGGTTGGCGTAGCCCAGAGTGTCGCAGCTGTCGGGGCTGTCCATGACACAGAAGATATAGGTGGAGCCGTTTTTGTTTGCCCAGGAAACGTAGCTCTGGGTGCCGCTGTCCTTTTTGTAGCCGGTGACGTTGCACATGCCGCCCTGCATGGCGCTGCGGTAGTATTTGCCGCCGCTTGCCTTGCTGAGGGCAACGTTCTGGCTGACCAGGATGGAGGGGGCAGAGTGCTTTTCCTTGGCGGGCATGGTAAAGGCGGGCGCACCGGACATCTCCACAAAGGCGTCAAAGCTCATGAGGTACCGCAGGATCAGGTACATATCCACGGCGCAGGTCACGTTGCCGCTGTCGATGCCGCAGGCGTCGGTCCATTTGCTGCCGGTGGTGCCGATGCGCTGGGAAAGGGCGTTCATCTGGTTCACCCAACCATCCAGATCTCCCCCGGAGAGGGTGTAGGCAAGACCCATCGCCGCCTCGTTGGCGTTGCGGGTCACCATGGCGTACAGCGCCTCCCGGTAGGTAAAAGCCTCATTGGAACGCATATCGGCGTTGTTGGTGTTGTACACGTAGTCCGAGATGGCAAAGGGCATCTGGAAGGTGCTGTCCAGCTGGTCGGCGTAGTTGGTGAGCACCAGCGCAATGGTCATATACTTGGTAAGCCCGCCGGCAGATACCTGCCGGGTGCTGTCCTTGTCGTAGACGATGATATTGGTGTCGGTGTTGACGATGTAGGCGCTTGCCGCCTGCACCTGATAGACAGGGCTGGGGTCGAACATTGCCCCGGCGGGCAGCAGAAGGCAGCTGAGCACCAGCGCAAAAGACAGGATCAGTGCAAAAATACGTTTCATGTGGACAATTCCTTTAAAAAGCGATAAAATATACAGAAGATGCACCCCGGCAGGGGAGCACCGTTAAAACAGAGGACAGCAGATGCTGCATACTTTATAATAACAGGTTTGCCGGAATGTGACAAGGGCTTTGGAGGTTTTATCCGGGCTTTTGCGGTCGGCGGAAAGGACAGGAATGGTATATCTGACAGGGGACACCCACGGCGAACTGGACCGGTTCCGGCACGGCAGGCTGCGCTGGCTGGGCAAGCGGGACACGGTGGTGGTGCTGGGAGACTTCGGTTTTGTGTGGGACGGCAGCAAGGAGGAACAGAAGCGGCTGGACTGGCTGCGCAAACGCCCCTACACCCTGCTGTTTCTGGACGGCAGCCACGAAAACTACCAGATGCTGGCACAGTACCCGGAGACCGAACTGTTCGGCGGCAGGGTCCAGAGTCTTGGAGGCAACCTGTACCATGTGTGCCGGGGCAGCGTCCTGGAACTGGAAGGCAAAAAGTACCTTTGCTTCGGCGGGGCAGAAAGCCCGGACAAGGAAGAGCGGGAGCCGGGAGTGAACTGGTGGAAAGAAGAAATGCCCTCCGATGAGGAGTACGCCTTCTGCGAAAAGAATCTGGAGGACTGCGGTTACAAGGTGGATTATGTGCTGACCCACGACGCCCCAAGCAGATTTCTGGATTTTACCGTCCTTGCCAGCGGGGAGACCAACCAACTCCACAGCTTTCTGGACAGGATCCTGCTGAAGCTTAGCTACGAAAAGTGGTTCTTTGGCTGCTACCACAGAGATGTGCAGCTGTCCACCAAGAGCCGGTGTGTTTTCTGCGATGTGATCTGCATGGGAGACCGGCACGCCAAACGGGCAAAGGGCTGAGAATACATACAGGGCGTTCTGCCCTGAAAAAAGAGCATCCCCGGCAGATATTTCCCAGTATATATTACTGTCGGGAGACCGCTGGGGATGCTTTTTGTTTTAATTCATCGCCCCGGCGGCGTCGAACATCTGCTGCACCTGCCTTGCCAGCAGAGCGTGGTCCGGCTTTTCCAGCAGGGGATCGGCGGCAAGGAGGGCTGCCGCCTCGCTCTGGGCGGCGTGGAGGGTCCGGGTGTCGTTCATCAGGTCGGCGATCTGCAGGGTGGGCAAGCCGTGCTGCCGGCTTCCGAAGAAGTCGCCGGGTCCCCGGGTCTCCAGATCGTACTGCGCCACCGCAAAGCCGTCGGTGGTGCTGCACAAAAATTTCAGCCGTTTTTGTACAGTTTCGCTGCTGTTGTCGCTGACAAGAAAGCACCAGCTCTCCGCCGCCCCTCGTCCCACCCGTCCCCGCAGCTGGTGCAGGGCGCTGAGACCGTAACGCTCGGCGTTTTCGATGACCATGACGCTGGCGTTGGGCACGTCCACCCCCACTTCGATGACGGTGGTGGATACCAGGGCGTCCAGCCGCCCTTCCTTAAAGTCCTCCATGACGGCTGCCTTCTCTTTGGGCTTCAGCTTGCCGTGCATCAGCCCCACCCGGCGGTCCGGCAGCAGGGTCTTGGCAATGTCCTCGTAGTAGGACCGCACGGCGGTGAGCCCGCCGTCGGGGGTGTCCTCAATGGCGGGGCAGACCAGATACACCTGCCGCCCTCTGCCGATCTCCTGATCCAGAAAATGGTACAGGTCCCGGCGCTTTTTGCCGGTGATGTACCGGGTCTTGACGGGGGTGCGCCCCGGGGGCAGCTCATCCAGAATGGAGATGTCCAGATCGCCGTAGATCAAAAGTCCCAGCGTCCGGGGAATGGGGGTGGCGCTCATGACCAGCAGGTGGGGATTGGTCGCCTTTTCCGCCAGCATACCCCGCTGCCGTACCCCAAACCGGTGCTGTTCGTCGATGACTGCCAGACCCAGCCGGGCAAACTCCACCCCCTGACTGAGGATGGCGTGGGTGCCCACGATGAGGTCCGCTTCGTCCTGTCGGATGGCGGCAAGGGTGGTGCGCCGTGCCGCCGCCTTCATACCGCCGGTGAGCAGCGCCACCCGCATCCCAAAGGGGGACAGCAGCCGGTTCAGGTTCTCGGCGTGCTGGGAGGCAAGGATCTCGGTGGGGGCAAGCAGCGCCGCCTGATACCCGGCACGGATGCACGCCCAGATGGCGGCGGCGGCAACCAGAGTCTTGCCGCTGCCCACGTCTCCCTGCAGCAGCCGGTTCATGGAGGTATCCCCCGCCATGTCCGCCAGGATCTGGTCCACGGCACGGCGCTGAGCGCCGGTGGGGGAGAAGGGCAGGCTCTGCCAGAAGGGCTCCGGATCTGCCTGCCGCATGGGAGCGCCGGTGGCGGCGGCACCCCGGTTCTTCATCCGCCCGATGCCCAGCTGCAGCACCAGCAGCTCCTCGTAGATCAGCCGGCGCCGGGCGGCGTGCGCCTCCTCCTCGCTGCCGGGGCGGTGGATGGCACGCACTGCCTCCGCCTTGGAAAGCAGCCGGTATTTCCGGAGCATCTCCGGGGGCAGGGGGTCCGGCAGCAGTTCGGCATGGGGCAGCAGCTGCGCCACACACTTGGCAATGACGCTGCTGGAAAGCCCCTCGGTCTGGGGATACACCGGCTCAAAGGGGGAGGCGGTCACCTGCTGGGGGGTGCGCACCTGAGGGTTCACCATCTGACGGCGCAGCATTCCCCCGGTGACTATCCCCTGAAAATAGTATTCCTGTCCGATCTCCAGCTTCCGGGTGGCGTAGGGGTTGTTGAACCAGGTGATCTCCAGCCCGGACACGGCATCTCCGGCGGTGATGCGCTCCATCCGCCGCCCTCCCGGCAGGATCCGTCCCCCGGGCTTGGCAAAGACCTCGGCACGGACCACACACTCGGTGTCGGCGGGAGCCTCGGCGATGGAATAGGGCTTGGAAAAATCCACGTACCGCCGGGGGTAGTGGCACAAAAGGTCGCTGAGGGTTACGATGCCCAGCTTCTCGAACCGCTGAGCGGTCTTGGGACCCACCCCTTTCAGGTAGCGCACCGGGGTATCCGGGGTCAGGGTGATGCGGTTTTCGTCAGCCATGGCTTCCGCCCCCTTTCTGTAGTAGTATAGCCATTGTAGCACGGCAAAAGCACAGATGCAAACCCGGAGAGGGCAGGCAGCTGCCGGTAAAACAAAAAATCCCGGAAACCGAAGTTTCCGGGAATCTTTTGGAGGTGACGACCAGATTTGAACTGGTGGATGAGGGTTTTGCAGACCCTTGCCTTACCACTTGGCCACGTCACCATATAGGGAGTGATGAATACCACTCCATTGGAGCGGCCGACGAGGCTCGAACTCGCTACCTCCACCTTGGCAAGGTGGCGCTCTACCAGATGAGCTACGGCCGCATATCGGTGCATTTACCCTTGCACCCGTCATTGCTGACGCCCTGAAAACAAGTTTCAAAGTAGGTGAAGACTTTCGCCTTCGTGATGGCGACCCGGATCGGGCTCGAACCGACGACCCCCAGCGTGACAGGCTGGTGCTCTAACCAACTGAGCTAC
>Ga0129313_1000672_pt1 | contig 26116 bp, 15 predicted proteins | sample O1105metagenome_FD_94436 | JGI IMG/M metagenome (GOLD analysis project Ga0129313, IMG submission 94436) | Orangutan group fecal microbial communities from fecal samples from Wisconsin, USA - O1105 metagenome | ecosystem: Host-associated > Mammals > Digestive system > Large intestine > Fecal...
CTTCACTAAACATGCTGAAGAATATACAGGTGGATGTGCTGAAAATTGATATGGCGTTTCTGGGCAAGACAGAGAATGAGGATCGGGCGAAAAAGATACTCAGGATGATTGTGGAATTGTCGAGACAGCTTCAGGTTCCGGTGATTACCGAAGGTGTGGAGACCCTGGAGCAGGTGGAGTTTTTACGGCAGATCGGCTGTGATATGTTTCAGGGATATTACTTTGCCCGCCCCATGGAAATCTCTGCCTTTGAGGAAAAATATATGTAACGGTATTTATTGCCGGGGGTGATGTATGTTCAACTTTTTTATTGCGCTTCAAATTCTTGGAATATGCCTGATTTTAATTGCCCAGGGACTTCTGCTGCACGGTGACGGATCAAAGGAGCAGAAACTGATGATTTTCTTTATCAGCGGTTCCCTGTGTCAGAATGCAGCCTATCTTCTGGAACTGACTGCTAAGACGAAGGAAGTTGCAATCGCAGCCACGAAGATGGAATATCTGGGTTCTGCGTTTATTGCCTTATGCTTTTGCTGGTTTATGTTTGCCTACTGTAAGGAAAAGGCACCGGAGCGTTTGATGAACATACTGGCATGGTTGGATGTAATCATGCTGGTGGTGATTTTTACTTGCGACATGCACCATTTTTACTACAGAAGGATAGAGTGGGTGACAAATGACGGAAGTCACCCCTATCTTGTTTTGACTTACGGTCCGGGATACTTTATCTTTTTGGTTTGCGGCTGTCTCATACCATACGCACTCTCCATATATGCCCTGATACATACTTTGATAACAAAGCATAATTATGAGACAGGAAGAAGATGCAAGGTTTTTATTGTGTTGTCCTTTTTGCCTGTCATGTCGCTGATAGCATACTCTCTGCGCCTGACCGACGGCTATGATCCCACACCCTTCATCTTCGGCACCACATTATCTCTGGTGGTTATCCTGGTATGGAGCAGGCGAAATTATGATTTTTCCCGTCTGGCTGCGGAGGTTGTGCTTCACAACATGGATGACGGTGTTATCATGCTGGATGAATATAAGCGGATTGTGAGCTACAATTCGGCGGCAGCAAACATCTTTACGGAGTTGAGCTTTCAGACTATGGGAGACAGCATAGAGGATATGGAGGATTTCCCGGAGGATATACTGGATGAGGATGCCAGAAGAAAGTTCAGTTTAAACAACCGTTTTTACGAGAGCCATGTGAAACAGATTCCGGGCAAGAACGGGATAAATCAGGGGTATGTGGTTCTGGTGCTGGATGTGACGGAAACCAGAAAATATATTGATGAGATAAAGAGTGTAAGAGAGCAGGCGGAGAAAGCAAATACGGCAAAGAGTGAGTTCCTGGCAAATATGTCTCATGAGATTCGGACGCCCATGAATGCCATCATGGGGTTGAGCGATATCATCATGGAGGAGAGCCGCGGACGAAAGGTGTACAGCTATGCCTGTGACATCAAGTCGGCTTCCCGAAACCTGCTGACAATTATCAATGATATCCTTGACCTGTCAAAGGTGGAAGCCGGCAAGATGGAGCTGGTGACAAATGACTACTACATCAAAGCAGTGGTGGGAGATGTGGTAAATATGATGGATATCGCCGCAAGTCAGCGGGGACTTATGTTGAAATGCCAGTATGACGAATCCATCCCCTGCCGGTATCACGGCGATGAGGGAAGAATCAAGCAGATTTTAATCAATATTATGAATAATGGCGTGAAATTCACGAAGGAAGGCTATGTGAAGATTTCCGTAAGCGGATGTCAGGGGAAAGAACCGGGGACAGAAATGCTGTCTTTCAGCGTGGAAGATACAGGCTGCGGAATCCGGCAGGAGGATATGGAGAAGATATTTGAGGATTTCCGACAGGTGGATTCCAAGAGAAACCGGGGCGTAGAGGGAACCGGACTGGGACTATCTATCACCAAACGGCTGGTACAGCTGATGAGAGGCACCATTGAGGTGGAGAGCGTCTACGGGAAAGGAACCACGTTCATTGTCAAACTGCCACAGAAGATTGTGGACGGGCATACCCTGCGGGAGAACCCGGATATTCCGGTACAGGAAGAAACAACATCGGAATTTTTTACGGTGGATAACTATAAGGTGCTGGTGGTAGACGACAATCTGATTAACAGAAAGGTGGCAATGGGTTTCCTGAAAAATTACGGTTTTGACCTGACAGAGGCGGAGAGTGGTTCTGAAGCCATATCACTGGTAAAGAAAACGAAGTTTAATATGATATTTATGGATCATATGATGCCGGGTATGGATGGCGTGGAAGCGGTGCGGATTATCAGGGAAGAATGCGGTACAAACGGAAGAACTCCCGTAATTATTGCATTGACGGCAAATGCCATGGAGGGTGTGCGGGAAAAATTCCTGAAATGCGGATTCCAGGACTTTATCGCAAAGCCTCTTGACAGGAAACCGCTGAACGAGATACTGTCTAAGTGGATTCCCGGTACATACAAGAGAGTCAGGGCGGAAAAGACCGGAGAACTTCAAAAGGTACAGATTCGGTATGAGGATATTTTCATTTCCGGAATTGATGTTGAAGAGGCAAAGAGGCATCATACCGGTGATGTGGAGGATTATCTGGAACTGTTGCAGCTGTATTGTATGGATGGAAAGCGTAAATGTGAGCTGCTCAGGGAACTGGTTGAAAGCAGAGATTATGTCAATTACAGAATCGAGGTTCACGGGCTGAAGAGTGCTTCCGCCAACATAGGAGCCATGGAACTGTCGGCTCAGGCGAGAGAACATGAGGAAGCGGCAAATAGGGAAGATGTGGAGTTTATAAATCGGCATTTTCATGATTTACTGTCCTGCTATAAAACTCAGATCCAAAAGATAGAGAGTTTTTTAAACAACAGAAACAGTTTGGCGGGAGAAAACGAAGCGGATAGTGTCATGAGTATTGACAGTCAGGCACTTTTGCGTGAAACCCGTGAGGCGTTGGATAAACTTGAGAATTTCCGCTCCAAGGAATGTGCCCAAATCGTGGATGGCCTGCTGAAGTATCAGCTTGATTATTATACGGAAGCCAAATTGAAGGAAATAAGGGAACAACTGCAATTGTATGAGGACGATGAGGCAGAGCGGCTGCTGCACCGGTTGATAGACTGGCTGGAGAAGGAGGAGTAATGTCAAATGGAAAACAGGATACGCATACTGGCAGTGGACGATAATATCATTAATCTTGCGACAATAGAACAGGAACTGAAAAATAAGTATGATGTGGTTACCGTGAACTCGGGAGCCCGGGCAATCAGATTCCTGAACAAGGAAAAACCGGATTTGATTCTGCTGGATGTACAGATGGCATTGATGGACGGAATCGAGACATTGAAAGAAATCCGCACCATGGAAAACGGAGCCACAATTCCGGTCATTATGCTGACCGCCAAGAAAGACAAAGAGACGGTTATAGAGGGAACCAAGCTGGGTATTTTGGACTATGTGCTGAAACCCTTTGATTCACAGGATTTGCATAGCAGGATTGAAAGAGCACTGAAAAGGGTGGGTGCCCTGCCGGTGGAGGACAAGGAACTGTACGAAAACGTGAAGGAAGTACAGACAGAGCTTCACGGCGGAAAAATCAGAAATGCCATCTTGAAGATTGAGGAAATCCTCAGTTTCAAAATTGATGAAGAAATCTTCGGACGAATGCAGAGCGCAAAGGCCAGGCTTCGCGCAAACGATGAGGAGACGGCCAAAAGACTTGTGAACAGAGTGATGAAGATGTTGGAGCGAACCGTTGCCACTGAGGAGAGTTCCAAGTTTCCCATCAGTGCAGGCGAAATGAATGCCCGGTTACTCTATGTATTAAACGATTTGGAAAATTTTAAGGTCAGAGAGGCTTCCCAGAAACTGGAGGATTTGATGCGGTACGATATTCCCGACATTGTCAGCGATGCATGTATCGCCGCTCAGGAGCGTCTGGAGGAGTTCGACGACGGAGCGGCGGAGGAACTGATTCAGCAGGCGCTGGCAGAGATGAAGAATCATCTTATTTAGCTGCCAGAACCCAGCTGTCAAACCAGCGCAGGAAACGGTTTACAAAGGAGGCATCTACCGGCTGACCGGAGAGCACCGGATAAAACAGCAGGAAGAGTCCGAAAACGGTTGCGCCGTAGAGGAGGAGCAGAGTTGTAAACTGACGCCCGGAAAGTTTTTCCTTAAGCAGAGCCGCACTGTGGACAATCATCAGGACAACGAAAGCCACAGAGGGAAAATAGTGATAAATGAAGGTAACCCTTGTGACAAAGAACCAGGGCAGATACTGTGCCAGATATCCTGTGAGCAGGAAGGCGGCAGTTCTGTCCTTTTTTTGTACCCATAGCCACAGCATGTAAAAAGCAGCGGGAATGCCCGGCCACCATACCAGAGGATTGCCGAAAGCACTGATACCTTCCCGGATACCGCCACCTCCGGCGGAGCCTGTGATAATACCGGAATAATACCAGATGGGACGTCTGATAATGGGCCACTCATACCAGGAAGAGGAGTAGGGATGTGTGGCATTGAGGCTGCTGTGGTAACGGAACATATACTCCTGATTATGCAGTACTTTTAAAAGGAATCCGTCCCCTGAGCTGTCCCGGAAAGGAAGGTAGGACAGAAGATAAATCAGGACAGGAAGCACCACAAAGAAAATCACACAGAAAAGAACAGTGCGCAGTACATAGGGACGGAATACCTTCAGAATATGACTGTGGGATATACCGTTGGTACAGGCGTCGGGATTCTGCCCCGCAAACCGGTATTCCCGGTATCGCCGGAACAAAACAGTAAAAAAGACGAGAGCCAATCCCATCCCTGCGTATACGCCGGTCCATTTGCAGGCGATACCCAGCCCCATGCCGATGCCGCACAAGCCTAAGGGTACAAGGGTTTTCCACAGAGGTGTGTCATAAAAGCTGAAGCGGGTGTAGCTGTACATGGACAGATACATCAACAGGACAAAAAAGGTAATGTATACATCGATTGTGGCAATACGCGTCTGGGTAAAGTGCATAAAGTCAAAGGCAAAGAGTACCGCAGCCAGGGCGGAGAGGGAGGTATAGCCGGTCATCTTCCTTGCAAACAGGTACAAAAAGGGAACCATGGCAATACCGAAGAGCGTTCCCATGATGCGCCAGCCGAAGGGATTCATACCGAAGATCGCAACTCCTGCGGCAATTATGATTTTTCCCAGAGGCGGGTGTGTATTCTCGTAGGCGGTCAGACCGTGTAAAAATTCGTAAGCCGTGCGGCCATGATATATTTCATCGAAATACATGCCGTTCCGAAAACTGTAACGGGCAGGTTTTAACTGCTGCTCGTCAAAAAGAGCGGGGTAATCGGAAGCGTTTACCGGTGTCAGTATGTTTCCGGCGCTGTCTGTAAATACCAGCTCCAGCAGGGAGGCAGAGTCGCTCTGCAGGGTAAGGCGGAGTTTGGAAGCATTGACGGAAATTTCTGCATCCTGCCAGGTGAATACATTGCCCAGTGTGAATTCATCGGAGATTGTGCTGTACTCCTCCCCGGAATTTTTACTCTCCAGTGTGAAAACTCTTTTATGACCGGGGGCAATATAGTAGGAAACCTTTGCGATATCGGCGGAATCTTCGGAACCGAAATCAAGCACGATACTTTCCCCGCGAACCATGTGATATGCGGTGGAGGGCGATTGTCTGTCTCCCAAATCATAAAGTGCAAAGCAGCTGTACAGGGTAGTGATGACAAGCATCAGGAGAAGGTCTGCCCTTGTGAGCTGTTCCGACTTTTTAGACGGCTCCGGCGGTAGGGAGCTATACAGACAGGCATCGGTTTTCCCGAGGCTCCACAGTACGGAGTCACATGACGGAAATTTATCGTTGCCTTTGCCGTAATACAGGTATACCGTATGGTACAGAACTGCACCGAAGACCAGCATACCCGCTGAGACAGCCAGAAGCAACGAGTCCCGCCTGTTATAATTTGCCGGGTCATACAGAAACAGTACATGGGCAGTGTTGTAAAAATGCAACAGCGAAAAACCGCTGTAGCAGAGATACAGCCGCCGGGAGGGCAGACAGACACAGGCGAACAACAGGAGCACGACGGCAGGATAGAGGTAGCGCTCGTGCATGCGCACCGAAAAAAGAAAGACGGTAGTCATGAGTAGGGCGGACAGAAGAAAATACTTTTCGTTGTCCTTTTGTCTGCGGAGGCTAAGGAAAAGTACCAACAGGACGGCAGCCAAAATTGCAGTCCAGCCGTAGAAGCGGTAGGGGAGTCCCAGAAAAGTATTGTCCTGGCTCACCCAGTTTAAGCCCAGAAGCCCCCAGAAGTTCCAGGCGTTTACTGACGCATAGGGGTAGGAGCCCAGAGTGCAAAAATATTGTTTCAGGACATTTTGCAGACCGAAAGGAAGGATAAGCAACAGGGTTGCCAGAAGAGATATCAGCCCGTTGCCTATGCCTTTTAACAGCTTTTTTCGGGAAAAATCCTTCAAAAATATATGATCCAGAATTCCTGCCAACAGGATGGGCGCAAACATCAGCATCTGGGGCTTTATCAGGAACCCCATACTGAAGGAGAGAAAAGCGGGAAGCAGGCACCCTTTCATCAGAGATAGGCACATGACAATCAAAAGCAGGGTATATACGGAATCCACCTGACCCCAGACAGAGGAATTCAGAATAACGGCGGGATTAAAGAGGTATGCTCCGCAGAAAAGCAGTACTTTTTGGTCGGAGAGCCGCCGTGTTGCCTCCCGATATAGCAGAAAGCCGCAGCCTAAGTCACACAGGATTGCGGGAAGCTTCAGAAGTATCAGGTGTGTCGCAGAATAATAGTCGATGTGAAACAGGGAGCGCAGGGCGCCTACGGGGTAAAGAAGGTACATATATCCCGGGGGATAATCCGTAAAGACATCGGCGGAATAAAACATGTCCGGTCCTACCTGAAAAATTCTGTCTGCCCAGGCGGCAAAACAGGCGGTATCATTGTCAAAGCCCCCGGAGAGTCCGGCAGCCAGAAGCCGAAGAAGCAGAGCGGCGGCAAAAAGGAAAAATACGCTGTAAGCAGCATGCTTTTTTCTTTCTTTGACGGAGAGAAAACAGAAGATGAACAGGAGCAGTCCGAACCCGGCGGTAAGATGTATGTAAAGCATAAAATCCTCCGTAAATAACAGATTAATAATGTGTGAAATATTTATGTAATTATAACAAAAACCATAGAAGAAGAAAAGTTTTTGTGTTATGATAAACTGAATTGTTACGGGAAACAGAGACTTGACAGGAAAAGAGGGCGGCTATGAGCAGCTTTGTGCATTTTGAAAACGTGAAGAAAGTATATAAATCGGGAGAGGTGGAGATTACGGCGCTCCGGGATGTGAATTTCGGGATAGAAAAAGGAGAGTTCTGCGTTATTGTGGGTGCCTCCGGAGCCGGAAAAACGACTATTCTGAATATCCTGGGCGGCATGGATACGTTGACGGAGGGCAGGGTACTGCTGGACGGAAGGGAGGTCTCCGCCTTCAACAAGCGACAGCTTACGGAATACCGGCGCTATGATGTGGGATTTGTGTTCCAGTTTTATAACCTGGTACAGAATCTGACAGCTCTGGAAAATGTGGAGCTGGCAGCTCAAATCTGCAGGGAACCGCTGGATGCTGCGGAGGTACTGAGACAGGTTGGACTCGAGGATAGAATCAATAATTTCCCGGCACAGTTGTCGGGAGGCGAACAGCAGCGGGTGGCTATTGCGAGAGCTCTGGCGAAAAACCCGAAGCTTCTTCTGTGTGATGAGCCCACCGGCGCCTTGGATTACAACACAGGCAAGGCTGTGTTGAAACTTTTACAGAACACCTGCCGCAGGATGGGTAAGACGGTGGTGGTAATTACTCACAATCAGGCTCTGACTGCCATGGCGGACAGAGTAATCACGGTGAAGAGCGGAACCGTGGAAAATATCGTAAAGAATGAGAATGCCGTGGATGTAGAGACATTGGAATGGTAGGGATGAATGAGAGAAATTCGGAAGAGTACATTTCGGGAAATTAAATCAAGCTTTGGCAGATTTATGGCGATTTTTGCCATTGTGGCGCTGGGAGTGGGCTTTTTTGCAGGGCTGAAGGTGACGAAGCCGGCAATGGTTGCTACGGTGAAGGAATATCTGGATAACCATGCCTTCTATGATTTTCGTCTGCTTTCCACCATGGGCTTTGAGCAGGAGGATGTGGAATTCCTGAGAAATCAGGAGGATGTGGAGGCTGCGGAGGGTGCGGTTTCCATGGACACTCTCTATAGGCTGGAGGGAGGCAGGCAGGGTGTGCTAAAGGCGCACAGCCTCACGGACAGCGTCAACACGGTAGAACTGCTGGAAGGCCGTCTGCCGGAGAAGGATGACGAGTGTGTTGTGGACAGCAATCTGTTTGACGGCTCCGTCATCGGCAGCCGGTTGTACCTCTCCGGGGATGACGGGGAGGATGCACAGGACAGCTTCCGCTATGAAGCATATACCATCGTTGGTACGGTACAGTCTTCTTTGTATATCCAGTATGAGAGAGGAAATACCTCTCTGGGTACGGGAAAGGTGGACGGCTTTGTCTATCTGATGAGGGATGGCTTCGACACGGAGTATGACACGGAGGTTTATGTCCGCTTCTCCCAGGATAATGCGCTCTACGGAAAGGATTACAGTAATTATATCGATGAAAAAGAGTCCTCTTGGAAGGAATATACCGCGGCTGCGGCTGACAGAAGATATCAGACTGTTCTGGCGGATGCAAACGAAGAGCTTGACGAAGCCAGACGGGAATTTGAGGAAGAGAAGGCAAAAGGAGAGGAGGAGCTTGCCGATGCGGCCCGGACTCTTGAGGATGCCAAGACTGAACTGACAGAGGGAGAGCAGGAACTGGCGGATGCAAGAGCACAGCTTTCCGATGCCAGAAAGCAGTTGGAGGAAAAGAAGAGGGTATTTGCAGCGGGTCTGCAGGGGATGGAAGCTGCGGGACAGGAGTTCGCCGATGCGGAGAACTCCTTGAATTCTGCGGAGAATGAGCTGAACCGGTCGGAGGTCGCTCTTGCCGAAAAAGAGAAGGAAATTGAGGCGGCAAAGCAGGAAATTGCCGACGGAGAGAACGAATACGCTGATGCCCTGGAGGAATTTAACGAAAAAATCGGGGAGGGAGAAGCAGAGCTTGCGGATGCCGAGGCAAAGATACGGGATATAGAAGCGCCTGAAGTCTATGTGTTGGGGAGAGATACCAACATCGGATATGTATGCTTCGAGAATGACTCTGACATAGTGGAGGGAATTGCCAACATCTTCCCTGTGTTCTTTTTCCTGGTTGCCGCCCTTGTATGTATCACGACCATGAACCGTATGGTGGAGGAGCAGAGAACTCAGATTGGCGTTTTGAAGGCATTGGGCTACGGCAACAGCACCATTATGTCCAAATATATGATCTACTCGGGATTGGCTGCAATGCTGGGCTGCATTTGCGGCTTTACCCTGGGAACCTGGGGCTTTCCGAGGATTATCTGGTATGTCTACGGCATCATGTACAAGGCGGGAAGAATCATGTATGTGTTTGAGTGGAGGCTGGCATCCATATCCCTTGGAGTGGCGTTGCTGTGCTCGGTGGGAACCACATGGCTTTCCTGCCGGGTGGAACTTGGCAGCAATGCGGCGCAGCTGATGCGCCCCAAAGCGCCGAAAGCCGGGAAACGCGTGCTTTTGGAGAGAATTCCTTTTATCTGGAAGCACCTGAGCTTTTTGAAAAAAGTATCGGTGCGCAATATTTTCCGATATATGAAGCGGCTTTTTATGATGGTGTTGGGAATCAGCGGTTGTACGGCACTTTTGGTGACAGGCTTCGGAATTAAAGATTCCATTGCCAATGTGGCTACGCAGCAGTTCGGTGAGATTCAGATAAGTGACATGAGCATAACTTTCCGGGAGCCTGTAGACGGTGCGGATGGGCCGGAGGGTTTTTCGGAGCCGGGAGTAAAAGATGCGCTCTGTGTCATGGAAAAGAGCATGGATATTGTCACCGATAAAGGGGTAAAATCTATATATCTGGTAGCGGGAGATAAAAACCGGATGCCTCTGTATCTCGATATGCACACTGCGGCCGGATCGAAAATTGATTATCCCGGAGAAGGGGAGGGCGTGATAACCGGAAAGCTTGCCTCCGAGTACGGGATAAAAGAGGGAGATACGGTTACGCTGAGAACGGAGGATATGGACTCTCTCACAGTCAGAATCTCTGCGGTGATGGAGAATTATATATACAATTATGTCTATATTTCCGAGGAGACGTGGCGGCAGTCCATGGGTGCTGAGCCGGAGAGAAAGACAGCGTATGTCAATCTGGAGGAGAATGCCGATGCACATCAGGTGTCCGCGGCATTTATGAAGCTGGACAATGTCTCTAACGTTACAATCAATGAGGATTTTATGAACCGAATCAGCAGTATGCTGGACAGCCTTGATATAATTGTGATTGTGGTAATTCTGTGTGCGGCGGGGCTGGCGTTCATCGTGCTGTATAACCTGACCAATATCAACATCACCGAAAGGGTGAGAGAGATTGCAACAATTAAGGTTTTGGGCTTTTACAGAAAAGAGACAGCCAGCTATGTGTTTCGGGAGAATATCATGCTGACGGTGATAGGTATGGCATTGGGACTTGTGCTGGGACATTTTCTTCACACTGTCGTCATGAATCAAATCCGGGTTGATATGATAGACTTTGACGTGCATGTCACGTTTTTGAGCTACTTTTGCAGCGGAGTCCTGACGCTGGCTTTCGCCTGGTTTGTAAACAAGGTTATGGGACCGAAACTGGAGAATATCAGTATGACGGAATCACTGAAGAGCGTCGATTAGGAGGGAAAAAAGTGAAGTTCGATATGCACTGCCACACGAAGGAAGGCTCTTTGGACGGGAAGGTGCCGATAGAAGAATTTATTGACTGTCTGAGAAAAAAAGGATTTGGCGGAATGTTGGTCAGCGACCACAATTCCTACAAGGGCTACCGCTTTTGGAAAAAGAATCTGAAGGGAAAGAGATTCAGGGACTTTGTGGTGCTGAAAGGAATTGAGTACGATACCATTGATGCGGGACATATTCTGGTCGTTATGCCGGAGGGCGTAAAGCTGAAAATTTTGGAACTGCGGGGGCTTCCCGTTCAGTTCCTCATTGATATTGTACATGCAAACGGCGGCATCCTGGGTCCTGCCCATCCTTGCGGCGAAAAGTACTTAAGCATCACAAATACAAGAAAACACCGCAATCAGCTTGCGGTTATGGACAAGTTTGATTTCATCGAGGGTTTCAATTCCTGTGAGAGCCCTGAGAGCAACGCGCGGGCACAGGAGATTGCAGCACGGTACAAAAAGCCCGTCTTCGGTGGAAGTGATGCCCACAAGGAGGACTGCATCGGACTGGGAATCACTGAGTTTGCGGAGAAAATCACCTGCGAGTCGGAGCTGATTGCGCTGATAAAAGAGAGGGGAAGGGCTGCCTGTACCTGCGGAGGAGAGTATTATGCACACACTACCAAGAACAGAATAGGCAGAGTCAATGACATCCTGGTACAGTCCTTCTGGTTTTACAATCATCTGGCAAGCATGTGGCGGCATCACAAACGCCGGCTGGAATTAAAGAGGATGTATATCAGAATCAGATAAATGTTACGGAATTGTTGCAATCTTAAGGGCTCTTATGTAGTAATTCATAAATTCTTAAGGTGTATTTTGTATAAAGTATGCTATAATGTTCAATATGTAGTAGATGCATATTGGACATTTTTTGTGCAATCAGCGCAAAAAGAAAGAGGGAGATTATGAAAAAAGGGTTAAAACGTATTATGACCGCAGCGCTTGCCGGGGCTATGGTTTTTTCTCTGTCGGCCTGCGGTAACCAGTCTGTGAACGGCGGAGGCAATGAACAGCAGAGGGAGCGGCAGACCCCTGAGTGGGTGTATGTTCCCGAATATAAGGAGCTGACCGGGAACGGAGATTACTGGTCCATGAAGCAGATTGGGGATTATCTTTATTATCAGTCCAACACATGGGATGAGGAGACGGGAGAATCCGGCAGTAGTTTGAAAAGATATTCTCTGCTCGATGGCAGCGAGGAAACCCTGCCGCTGACATTTGATGACGGTGGAAGCTTGAACAGTTTTGAGATAGGTGAAGACGGAAGCGTTTACGCAATGATTTATTTCTGGAGCAATGATGAGGTGACCGGCGATTATAAAAGCTGGCAGGCTCTTGCAAAGTTTGATGCGGAAGGAAATGAGGTCTATAACGTTGAACTCGCCGAGTTGCAGGAGAAGGAAGGCATCGACTCGTTCGGAAGCATGACTGTGGACGGACAGGGAAGAGTATATATCACCTGCGACACAAAGATTGTATTGTTTGACGAAGCAGGAAATTACAGCGGTCTTGTCGGTGTGGGCAACGACATGAACAGCTGGATTAACGGCGTGGGCAGAGGTGCGGACGGCAAGGTTTATGCGTGCTGTTATGCCAGTAACGGAAACAGCGGCGGATATCAGCTGAGTGAGATTGACTTTGACAAGAAGAGTATAGGTTCTTCCTACAGTAATTTCCCCAGCGGTAACGGTAACGGTCTGGTTTCCGGTGATGACAATAGTTTTCTGGTACAGGACGGAACCTCGGTTTACCGATATGATTTGGCATCCCAGACCAGTGAGAAACTGTTTGACTGGTTGGACAGCGATATCAACGGTCAGTATGTTAACAACATAGGCGTAACATCGGAAGGAAAGATACTCGCCATTATCAATGACTGGAACACCAATGAATACAGCGTGGCAGTCCTGACAAAGACCCCCGGCAGCGAGGTAGCTCAGAAGGAAACCATTATTGTGGGAACCATGGGCGCCAGCCAGGAATTGCAGTCGGCTGCGGTAGCTTTTAACAAGGCAAGTGATAAGTACCGTATTACAATTAAGCAGTATGTGGATAATACCGCGTGGACAGAGACTACATGGAGTGATGCCATCGCAAACATGAACAATGACATTACCTCCGGCAATTGTCCGGACATCATTGATTTGAGCAATCTGAACGTGGAGCAGCTGGCGGTCAAGGGAGTGTTTGAGAATCTTGCTCCCTATCTGGAAAACAGCACGGTGCTGAAACGGGAGGATTATATTGAGAGCATACTTGAGGGTTACACTTTTGGAGATGTGCTGGTGGGTATTCCCAAGACTTTCAGCATCCAGACGGTAGTGGGTAACTCAGATGACATCGGAACGGAGATGGGATGGAGCCTGGAGGAAATGATCGCCTATGCGGATGCGCATCCCAATGCAAGTTTGTTTGACTATAATTCCAAGTCTAACATCATGTATTACTGTATGATGTATAATGAAGGTACGTTTGTGGACTGGGCTAAGGGAAAGTGTAACTTCGATTCACCGGAGTTTATCAGCCTGTTGGAGTTTGTAAACCGCTTCCCGGATGAGGCGGAATATGACGATGAAGTTTCTACTCCCAGAAAGATACAGAACGGTGAAGTGCTTCTGGACACTGCATATTTATCACAGTTTGATGATATCCAGATGTACAATGCAATCTTTGGCGGAAAGGCAAACTTCATCGGTTTTCCCACTATGGACGGAAGTGTGGGCTGTGCAATGTACGCAAACGATATTTACGCCATAACAACAAAGTCTCCCGTGAAGGATGGGGCATGGTCCTTTATTGAAAGCTATCTGGCTACGGCAGATACAAACCGCTGGTTCTGGGGCTTCCCTACCAACAAGAACCAGCTGGATGTAAAGATTGAGGAAGCTACCAAGGTGGAGACCTATACATGGACGGACGAAAACGGTGTGGAGCATGAGGAGGTGTCTGGCGGAGGCAGTAGTATCAGTTATCAGGACGGTTGGACCTATGAGTATCATACAACCACAAAAGAGGAGGTTGACCAGATACTGGCCCTCTTTGATGTGGCAAAGCCTGCCGCATCACAGAACAGTGAGATTATGACCATTATTTCCGAGGAGGCGGAAGCCTTCTATAAGGGACAGAAGAGTGCCGCGGAGGCTGCAGATATCATTCAGAGGCGCGCACAGGTTTATGTGGATGAGAACAGCTAAGCAGTCAGGGGAATATAAAGTGAGCAGAAAGCAGAAGACGGGAGAAGTACCCGCAAGGAAACATATCAGGACTACAAAAAGAACACGAAAGCTGAAGGTGAGCTCGGGGGCATTTATCGCCCCCAGCTTCCTCGGTGTCCTCGTGTTTTTCATATTGCCCTTTTTGGTGGTCATCTATTATTCGCTGGTAGACAGTCCCATCAGCGGCAATTTTGTTTTTTTGGACAATTTCAAGAATATTATCGGTAACTCTGCCTTTCAGAAAGCAGTGCGCAACACTGCCCTGTTTTCGGTGGTCTCAGTGCCGCTGGCGGTGGTTCTGTCCCTGCTTCTGGCAATTGTTCTGGAGGCAAAGCTGCCCTTCAGAAGCCAATTCAGAACCTTTTTCTTAAGCCCGCTGATGGTGCCCGTGGCATCTATCGTGTTAATCTGGCAGGTGTTGTTTCACTATAACGGCGCTGTCAATGATATTCTTGGAAACTTTGGCATAGCGAAAATAGACTGGCTGAAATCGGACTATGCACTGGTGGTTACGGTGATTTTATTCCTCTGGAAGAATCTGGGCTACAATATGATTTTGTTCATGGCTGCCCTGGCAAGTATTCCTAAAGATATTCTGGAGGTGGCAAGGCTGGAAAGTGCAACACCTTTCCAGACATTTTTCTATATTAAAATCAGGTATCTGTCTTCCACGCTGTTGTTCGTGACGATTATGTCGTTAATCAGTTCCTTTAAGATATTCCGTGAGGTATATCTGCTGACGGGAGATTACCCTGTGGACACGGTATATACGTTGCAGCATTTTATGAACAACAAATTTAAAAATCTGGATTATCAGATGCTGTCGGCGGCTGCAATCCTGATGTCACTGGTGATGATTGTCATTATCGGCATCCTGTTCATTGCCGAAAACCATTTCGGAAAGGATGTGGAAGGATGAGAAAGAAAACCATTCCTGTACGGAAAGTATCCGAAAACAGGGGGCAGAAAAGAAAGGTTAATAGAAAGAAGGCATGGAGTGTTACCAAGATTACTCTGGCAACTGTTGTTGCCGCATTTTTCGCCATCCTGTTTCTGACTCCCATTATTTTGACGATAACCAATTCCTTCATGTCGTCCTCGGAGATATCGGCCAACTACGGTTCGGTGTTTGCCACAAACAGCAGCGGGGGAAAGGTTTACATATCCGAGAAGGTGAACCTGAAATTTATCCCCGACATGGTATCCTTCAGTCAGTATATAACGGTACTCTTTAAGAGCCCGGAGTATCTGCTGAAATTTTGGAACTCCGTGATTCTGGTGGGGCCCATCGTGGTATTTCAGCTGATTGTGGCCACGCTGGCATCCTACGGATTTGCGAGATATAGAGGAAGAATAAGGGAGATTATCTTTTTTGCCTATATTATCTTAATGCTGATGCCTTATCAGGTAACACTGGTGCCAAACTATCTGGTCAGTGACTGGCTGAACCTTTTAGACACCAATTGGGCCATCTGGCTCCCGGGAATCTTTTCACCCTTTGCGGTTTTTTTACTTACAAAGTTTATGAGACGTATTCCAACGTCGGTGATAGAGGCAGCACAGATAGACGGCGCAGGAGAATGGCAGATATACAGAAGAATCTGTATGCCTCTCTGTAAGGGAGCCGTGTGTTCCGCGGCCATTCTGGTGTTTATTGACTACTGGAATATGGTTGAGCAGCCGCTGATTTTACTGACAGATGCAGAGAAGCATCCCTTGTCGGTTTTCCTCAGCAAGATTAATGCGGGGGAAATCGGACTGGCGTTTGCCGTGGCTACAATATATATGGTACCCAGCCTGTTAATTTTCCTGTATGGTGAGGAATATCTGGTAGACGGAATCACCTATCAGGGCGGAATCAAAGGTTGACGGCGAAAGAAGGATTCCAAGTCTTTCTGGGTTTCATCAGATAAAGGCGAATGATAAGACATAATGATAGAAATAGAAGTTTTAAGGATATGATAAGGAGAGGAAGAAGGAAATGAACGAGAACGGAAAGAACAAAAGAGAATGGGTGAAGACCGCAGCCATCATATTTCTGTCGGTGATGCTGGTTCTGACCTTTTTCTCCCAGACGATTATGAACTACTCCCTTCCGGAAGTGGCAACCCAGTATGTTCAATCCGGTACTATCACGGCGAAGATACGGGGAACCGGCGTAGTGGAGAGCGGTGACCCCTATGAGATAAATGTAACATATTCCAGAAAGGTTTCCGGCGTAGCGGTGCAGGTGGGAGAACAGGTGCAGAAGGGGGATGTGCTGTTTTATCTGGAGGATGCGGAGAGTGAGGAACTGAAGGCCGCAAGAGAAGAACTTCAGGCAGCGCAGGAAGCCTATGACTTGTCTCTGCTCACCGCAGAGATTACATCCTCGGATATTTACTCTGCAAATAAGGATGTGTCCGCAGCCACACTGCGTCAGCGGATAACAAACGCACAGGCTGCCGTGAAGGCGGCGGAGGATGCGGTGACACCGCTGGAGAAAAAAGTGGCGGAACTGAATCAGCTGATAGCAGATTTTTCAACGCAGATTATCTACGAGCAGAATCAGGACACCTACGCGGCCCAGAGAGTGGTTACTGCTGAGGCGGCCAAAACAACGGCGGAGGAGAATAAGACAGCGGCAGAGGCAGCGAAGACAGCGGCAGATGCTGAAGTGAGTCGGCTTCAGACACTGTTGGAAATTGCGGTGTCCGACGGAGATGCTGCAGCCCAGGCAGAACTACAGCCTCAGCTGGAAGCCGCAAGAAAGACTCAGAGCGACAGACAGACTGCCCTGAATAATGCAACCACTGCTCTGACCAATGCAAAAAACGAGTTGAATTCCGCAAAGCAGAACGATACAAACAGGAAAAACAGCCAGACAATCACCAATCTGCAAAGCCAGAAGTCGGTTTATGAACTGAATGTTTACGGTGCACAGAAGGAGTTGGACGCAGCAAAAGCACTGGTGGAGACAAAGCAGAAGGAACTGGATGAACTGGTTGCGGGAATAGGAAATGTGGCAGCTCTGGAATCTAAGCTGGACGCAATCGCAAAGGCTCAGAAGAAGGTGGATGAACTGACTTCCCAGGCAGTGGATGCGGTGATTACTGCTGATATTGCCGGAACGGTTACTTCTATCAATGTTACCGCCGGCAACACTACATCCGCAGCTACACCGGTTGCGGTATTGCAGCCCGAGGGCAAGGGTTATACCATGAGCTTCACCGTTACCAACGAACAGGCAAAACGCCTTTCCGTGGGTGACAGAGCTGATTTGGTAAATGCCTGGAGATATGATGATGTGGAGGTGACTCTGGCAAGCATCAAGCCTGACAGAAACAATCCGGGACAAAGCAAGATGCTGACCTTTGACGTGACCGGCAGTGTCACCGCAGGACAGACCCTGAATGTATCCGTGGGACAGAAGAGTGCCAACTTTGACCTGATTGTGCCAAGCAGTGCAATTCGTGAGGACAATAACGGTAAGTTTATTCTGATTGTGGAATCCAAGTCCAGCCCATTGGGTAACCGATACATTGCGACACGTGTGGATGTGGAGGTCCTGGCCAGCGATGATACCCAGTCTGCAATCAGCGGCGGGCTTTACGGATACGAATATGTGATTACCACTTCAACAAAGCCCGTGGAAGCCGGCAAGCAGGTGAGACTGGCTGACAATTAATTTCGGCGGAAATGAGGCGAGCAATGAAGAAATTAGTACTTGGAATAAGCGGGGGAATCTCCTTTCTGCTCTTCCTGATTCTTGCTTTTATCGCAAATCATCTGGGGCAGGGGCAGGATTCCCAGAACATGGCGGAGCGGTGGAGTAAGGACGGGAAGGCATCGCAGGTCAGCTGTTTCTTCTCGGTAAATGCCGGAATCACCGAGGACAGAATCAAAGAGTTTGAGCATTCCATAGACGGTGCGCTGGCTGATGCTGCGGTGGTAAAGGAATCCGAGAATCCCGGTGCCAGGTTGTGGGTGGATGCTTACAGCGCAGACGGAAAGATTACCGTTTCCAGTGACAGGTCATCTGTTCAGGCGGATGCCATCGGAATCGGAGGGGACTTTTTTCTGTTTCATCCTTTAAAGTTGCTTTCGGGGGCATATTTTTCGGGAAACGATTTGATGCAGGATTACTGTGTGATTGACCAGGACGCCGCATGGCAGCTGTTCGGTTCCAACGATGTGGCGGGGATGACTGTATATATCGGCGGAATTCCCCATATTGTTACAGGTGTGGTACAGCGGGAGGAAGGTCGCCTGACGGAGGCCGCCGGACTGGACAGCACGCTTGTCTATGTCTCTTATCAGACACTGAGTGAGCTTGGTACAAACAACGGTATCAATCATTATGAGATTGTGATGCCCGACCCGGTTACCAACTTTGCGTACAATTATGTAAAAGAACAACTGGGAAGTTCAGAGAAAGAGACAGAGGTTTTGGAAAACACCTCACGTTATTCTTTTCTTTCCCGACTGAAACTGATACCTCAGTTTGGAACACGTTCCATGAACGGTAAGGCGATTATTTATCCTTATTGGGAAAATGTGGCCAGAGGATATGAGGACATCCTGACGGTAGTCACGCTTTTTGAAATGCTGTTTCTACTCTATACGGTCGTCCTGGCGCTTGTTCTCTTTGGCATCTGGTGGAAGCATAAGGGTTGGACCATTCGTGAAAAGTGGCTGAAACTGAAAGATAAGGCAGAGCGGAAGGGCGAGAGAATCCGCCTGAAGCGGATGGCTGCAAAGGGAAATGCTGATGAGCTGGAGTATCTGAGTGAATTTGAGCAGCCGGAGAAGAAAAGCAGAAAGACCGAAAAACGGGAAAAGAAACGGAAGTTAAGAAGCAGAAAGACAAATGGAGCGGATAGCCCGGAAGATACAGTAGAAACAGAATATACAGAAGATATTTGTGATGCGGAAGGCATGGAAAACGCGGAAAAAGAAGAGGAGGAATAGTTATGAGAAAGAAATTTTTCAGACGGGGGCTGGCACTGGGGCTGACTCTCGCCCTGAGCCTGGGGCTGTGTGCCTGCGGCGGTAAAGGGAAAAACATGGAAAATGCTGCGCTGGCAAAGGAGTATGTCTACAGGTTGCAACCTATTGAGATGCCGCAGCTGACGGACAATGAAAACGGTAATACCAATATCATGCAGACTATCCACAGGGATGGAAAGATTTATGTCCTGATGCAGGCGTACAGTTGGGATGAGATAACCTACGAATCCATCAACAGATATTGCATTTTGAGCATGAATGAGGACGGAAGCGGCATGGAGCTTACGGACATTCAGATACCCGTAGAAGAGGAATCTGCCGGCGAGGAAGAAGGTGACGGAGAGGTCGATGTGCCTGAGACAGATAACGATATCAACCAGCCCGCAGAGGAAGGCGGGGATGTCGGTGTGATGCCCTTGGATGTCGCCGGCGATAACTGGGACTATGATAATGTCAGCTACAATAATTTTGTGTTGAACTCTGAGGGTGAACTGTACGGAATCAAGATACATCAGCGAGAAAAATATACGGAAGAGAGCTACGTTTCCGAAGGAAGGTTCTTTATCTGTCACTGGGATAAGGACGGCAGTTTCCTCTGGGAGAAGGAGTTGGAGGGTATTGTTTCCAACGAGAATGAATGGATAAATATAAACACCATTGTGGCGAAAGAGGACGGTTCCCTGAATCTGCTTGTAAGAGGGAACCAGACCAGCAGAGTCAATGTGGACGCCGAAGGCAATGTGGTGGAAAATGTACCGCTCCCCGATGAGCTGTCTGCGGTATTCAACAATCTGGAGAGAGTGATTCCCAAAGAGGACGGGACGCTTTTGGCAATTTATCATGATGAGAATGACTGGCAGAAAAGCTATTGTTCTGACCTGAATTTGGATGCGGGCACTCTCGGGGAAAAGAAGGAGATACCTTCTTCGATATTCTACTCATGGGATTACAACGTGATGAGCGTGAGAGAAAACGGAGACCTGCTCTATACCACAAGCAGCGGTATTTATACCTATACCTTCGGCGAGGCTGAACCGAAGCCGCTGATGGATTTCATCAATTCAGACTTATATATACAGCAATTCCGCAGCGTTGTGGAGTTGTCAGACACCTCTTTTATCGGAATCTATTCGGAGGACTGGCAAGACGGGGTTAAAGCGGCTGTCTTTCAATATGTTGACCCTGCGGATATTGCCGATAAGGCGGTTATCGTGATTGCGGGCAACTGGATAGGTTACGACGTGAAGAAGCGGGTCATCGAGTTCAACCAGACCAGCGAAGAATACAGAATCGTGACAAAAGAGTATAATGTATATAATACCTACGAGGATTACACGGCGGGGATGACAAAGCTGAACAACGATATAATCTCCGGTAATATGCCCGACATTCTGATTAACAATGAGTATAATCCGTTGCCCATTGAAACCTACATTTCCAAGGGTTGGATTGCGGATGTGAATAAGCTGATTGAAAAGGATGAGGAACTTTCCCAGGTGGAGTTTATGCAGAATGTGTTCGATGCTTACTCTGTGGACGGAAAACTGTATTATGTAGTTCCCAACTTTGAGGTGTACACTATGGCTGCAAAGGCATCTCTGGTAGGTGACAGAACCGGATGGACCATGGAGGATATGAAGCAGGTGCTGGCAGGAATGGGCGAGGAGGCCAAGGCTTTCGGAGATACCACACGTGAAAGTTTTATGTACATGGTAATGCGGTACTGCGGAAATCAGTTTGTGGATGTTTCCACCGGAAAGTGTAACTTCAATTCGGAAGATTTTATTTCCATGATGGAATTTGCCATGACGCTGCCGGAGGAAATCAACTATGACGATGATTACTGGAATAATTATGACTGGGCGGCAGAAGAGTCCCAGTACAGGGAAAACCGCACGCTGATGATGGCAGTGAATATGTATAATTTTTCGGATATTGCCACGACAATCAACGGTTACTTCGGAGAGGATATCAGTTTTGTGGGATTCCCCACGGAGAGCGGTAACGGAGCTTATCTTCAGGCAGAAACAACCTATGCTTTGTCCGCAAGGTCGGCAAATCTGGATGGAGCATGGCAGTTTGTGCGCTATTACTTGACTGACGAATACCAGAAGGAGGTAAGCTACTTCCCGGTAAACAAGGCTTTGTTCTTTGAAAAGTCCAAGGCTGCTTTGGAACGCCCGTACTGGGAGGATGAGAACGGGGAGAAACAGTACTATGACAACACCATATACATCAACGGTGAGGAGATTGTGATTCCTCCTCTGAACCAGGAGCAGCTTGACATGGTAACAGACTACATTCAGTCCGTGAGCAACCGTTATTACTATAATGAAAATGTTGCAAACATTGTCAATGAGGAGATGGGGGCATTCTATTCCGGGCAGAAGTCGGCACAGGATGTCGCCGATGTCATCCAGAGAAGAGTACAGGTTTATGTGGATGAGAACAGCTGATACGCAGGATGCTGAGCCTGAAAGCACCTTGAGCACATTGCGGAAGACACCCGCGACAAGCTCACACGGCTCTCACACGGACGATTACATGTTTGATACAAAAAAATGAAATTAAAAAAGCCGTCGGGCTTCAGGGAACAATCATCTGAAGTCCGGCGGCTTTTGCTGCTGTGCGCCGTTTGCACAGATATTCTTTTAATTCAGGGTGACGGGTATTCCCTTCTGCTCCAGATAATGTTCCAGAGTCAGCTCGTGACCGTGCTCTTTCAGCCATTTCCTGTAGATTTTGTACTCCGGCATGACAGAGCCCACCATGTTCCAGAAATCCGCGGAATGATTCATGTGGGTCAGATGACAGAGCTCATGTACCACCACATAATCCAAAATTTCGGGAGGCGCAAAGATTAACCGATAGTTGAAGGAAAGGGTGCCTCTGGAGGAGCAGCTGCCCCAGCGGGTCTTCTGATCCCGGACGGTAACAGAGGTATATCTGCCGCCTGTGATTTTATGGTAGTATGCCACACGGCTTTCAAACCGGGCTCTTGCCTTATCTCTGTATCTTTTTTTCAGTGCCTCCAGGCGTCTTGTCTCAGCCTGTGTGAGATAAATGATTTGGGGCATGAGATTCCTTTCCGAAGCTTTTTTTAGACAAACTTTTTGTCAACTTCGATAACAGTGTAGTAATTCGGATTGTCCTGTTGGATTTTTCCTGTGATTTCCGAAATCAATTCATTGTCCGACATGGAAAAATCGTAGGGAGTAACCACGTCAAAAATCAGGTTGGTGTGGGTGGGACCGCTGACGATTCTGAAGTCATGCATGGTGAGGGAAGCATCGATTTCTCCGAGGCATTCTTTTACGATTCCTTTCAGGCGCTCGGTCTCTTTGTCTCCCACCTGAACGGGGTCCATGTGGATGACAGCATGGCAGTCCAAGGTGTCGCGAAGCTCGTGTTCGATGGTATCGATGACATCGTGGAGGGAGAGAATATCGCCGTCGGCGGGAACCTCGGCGTGGAGGGAGATGAGCACTCTTCCGGGCCCGTAGTTATGTACGATGAGGTCGTGAATGCCGATGACCTCCTCGTGAGCCATAACGATATTGTTAACCTGTTCTACGAACTCCTTGTCGGGGGCCTGCCCCAACAGGGGGCTGATGGTATCCTTTGCCGCGTTGATTCCGGCATAGCAGATAAACAATCCCACTGCAACACCGCACCAGCCGTCGATGGCAAGCCCGGAGAAATGGGCAACCAGAGTGGAAATCAGGACAACGGTTGTCGCAAGGGTATCGCTTAAGGAGTCCGTACCTGTGGCCAGCATGGCGGAGGAATCCAGTTTTTTCCCAAGTTTCCTGTTGTAGAAGAACATATAGCATTTTACAAGAATAGAGGCAAGTAAAATGACAAGAATAACAGGAGAAAAAGTCAGTTCCTCCGGGTGGAGGATTTTTACCGCGGAGCTTTTTAAAAGTTCCAGTCCCATAAGCAGTATGATAACAGAAACCAGAAGCCCCGATATGTACTCGATTCTGCCGTGGCCGAAGGGGTGGTCCGGGTCCGGCTTCTGCCCGGCCATTTTAAAGCCGATCAGCGTGATAATGGAGGAACCGGCATCCGACAGGTTGTTGAAAGCATCTGCTGTGATGGCAATGGAATTGCTGATAAATCCCGCAATGAATTTCCCTGCAAACAGACAGAGGTTTAAAAAGATGCCTACGGCACCGCAGAGTATACCGTATGCCTGACGTACTTTTGCGTCTCTGATGTTCTCACTGTTTTTTATGAAAAGTCTTGAAAGTAATGTAATCATAGTAGCACCCCATGCTTTTGGTTGATAGGTTTTCTAATCAGTATAGCAACAGTCGCAGAAAAAAGCAATCAAATTAGAAACTGTTGCGCCGGCTGATTAGAAACTATTGCGCCGGCTTTTAGAAACTGTTGCGTCGACTTTTGATTTATGCTATACTGATACCGCAAAAAATGAGTTTCTGCTGCATTGACACATCAAACCGGCCAGCGGTCAGATATATATTAATTGCTGAGGCGGTATCGGTGCACGGAAGTGTGCTGCTATCAGTATACAGGGGGCATTTTGAAATGCTGGTTTTCATTGCAGACGTTCAAATCCCGTGAGCAGACAGCAAAATCCCGTGAGCAGACAGCAAAATCCCGTGAGCAGACAGCAAAATCCCGTGAAACAGACAGTCATATTCCGTGAAACAGACAGTCGTATTCCGTGCGGTTGGTGAGCCGAAAGTCTGTGAAGCAGACAATAGAGCATGGTGGGCGCGTGTTTAAGAGACAGGCCTGGCTGAGCGGACAATAGAGTGCTGAAAGAGCGTTTTTGCGATTATATGTTTTTATAAGGTGAAATGAAGTAAAGAAATTAAAATAAGGAGAGAACAAACATATGAGTAAGAGACCTGTTGTTTTAATGATTTTGGACGGATACGGCTTAAATGAGAAGACCGAGGGCAATGCGGTAGCTCTGGCAAAGACGCCCGTTATGGACAACCTGATGAAAGAGTATCCTTATGCTAAGGGAAATGCCAGCGGCATGGCAGTGGGACTTCCCGATGGACAGATGGGTAATTCCGAGGTGGGACACCTGAATATGGGTGCCGGGCGCATCGTGTATCAGGAACTGACCAGAATCACAAAGGAGATTCAGGACGGAACCTTTTTTGAGAATCCCGCGCTGCTGAAGGCTGTGGAGAACTGTAAGAAGAACAACAGTGCCCTGCATCTCATGGGACTGCTTTCTGACGGCGGCGTACACAGCCACAACACGCACCTTTACGGATTGCTGGAGCTGGCAAAGAGAAATGGTCTGGAGAAGGTGTATGTGCACTGCTTCCTGGATGGACGTGACACGCCTCCCGCCAGCGGCAAGGATTATGCCATTGCCCTGAATCAGGAGATGGAGAAAATCGGCGTGGGCAAGATTGCCTCTGTGATGGGACGTTATTACGCAATGGACAGAGATAACAACTGGGACCGCGTGAAGCTGGCTTATGATGCTATGACAAAGGGAGAGGGACTGACTGCAAACTGTGGAATCTGTGCAATCCAGGAATCTTACGACAGAGAGGAGACAGACGAGTTTGTAAAGCCCACTCTGGCGCTGGAGAACGGCAAGCCTGTTGCTACCGTGCAGGATGGAGATTCCGTAGTGTTCTTCAACTTCCGTCCCGATCGTGCAAGAGAGATTACCAGAGCCTTCTGTGACGATGATTTCAAGGGCTTTGACAGAGGGGCAAGAAAGGATATTACCTTCGTATGCTTCTCCGACTATGACCCTACTATTCCCAACAAGGAAGTTGCTTTCCACAAGGTAGCCGTGACCAATACTTTCGGAGAATGGCTGGCAGCAAACAATCTGAAACAGGCCCGTATCGCCGAGACAGAGAAGTATGCCCATGTTACCTTCTTCTTTAACGGTGGCGTGGAGGAACCTAATCCCGGCGAGGACAGAGTGCTGGTAAATTCCCCCAAGGATGTGGCAACTTACGATTTGAAGCCTCAGATGAGTGCTCCCGAGGTGTGTGAAAAGCTTTGTGCTGCAATACGCTCCGACAAGTATGATGTGATTATTATCAACTTTGCAAATCCCGACATGGTGGGACACACCGGCGTGCTGGAGGCCGCAGTCAAAGCTGTTGAGACTGTTGACGAGTGCGTGGGAAAGGCTGTAGAAGCTATCAAAGAGGTGGATGGTGCCATGTTCATCTGTGCGGACCACGGCAATGCGGAGCAACTGATTGATTATGAGACCGGAGAACCTTTCACCGCTCACACCACCAATCAGGTGCCTTTTATTCTGGTGAATTATGACGAGGCCTACACCCTCCGCGAGAACGGTTGCCTGGCTGACATCGTGCCTACTCTGATTCAAATTATGGGCATGGAGCAGCCCGCGGAGATGACCGGAAAGTCTCTGCTGGAGAGAAAATAAACGAATCTATTATTCAATTCTGCTTGCTTAAAGTAGATTTAGGCTGCTTTAAGTAGATTTAAGTAGCCTTTGCTTTCTGCCGCCGACACATTCAAGCCGGCGGCCGGAGGCGGATATTCCCCTCCAATCGATACATTTCATTATCCCCCAAAAATCAGGGATTTCGGAAATCTTTATGTAAATCAGGCAGGAAGTTACCCCCAAAATCAGGTACTTTGGAAATCTTTATGTAAATCAGGCAGGAAATTACCCCAAAAATCAGGTGCTTTGGAAATCTTTATGTAAATCAGGCAGGGAGTTACCCCAAAAATCAGGTACTTTGGAAATCTTTATGCAAATCAGGCAGGAAATTACCCCAAAAATCAGGTGCTTTGGAAATCTTTATGTAAATCAGGCAGGAAATTACCCCAAAAATCAGGTGCTTTGGAAATCTTTATGTAAATCAGACAGGAAATTACCCCAAAAATCAGGGATTCCGGAAATCTTTACGTAAATCAGGCAGGAAGTTACCCCAAAAATCAGGTGCTTTGGAAATCTTTATGTAAATCAGGCAGGAAATTACCCCAAAA
>Ga0129313_1000676_pt1 | contig 26075 bp, 22 predicted proteins | sample O1105metagenome_FD_94436 | JGI IMG/M metagenome (GOLD analysis project Ga0129313, IMG submission 94436) | Orangutan group fecal microbial communities from fecal samples from Wisconsin, USA - O1105 metagenome | ecosystem: Host-associated > Mammals > Digestive system > Large intestine > Fecal...
CAACCATTATAATGAGTTGGCTGTCAATCTGGTACAGACATCTTCCGACAAGCGTATGACCGTGCGCTTCCGTCTTTTCGATGACGGCCTCGGTTTCCGTTATGAGTTCCCTGAGCAGAAGGGGCTGACCTATTTCGTAGTCAAGGATGAGATGACTGAGTTCGCTATGGGTGGAGACTATACAGCCATCTGGATACCAGGCGATTACGATACTCAGGAATATCAGTACACCGTGTCTCGTCTGAGCGAAATCAAGTCCAGGATGGAGAGCGCACTTTGCGGCAACTCTTCACAGACGCCATTTTCAATGACAGGTGTGCAGACCTCCCTTCAGATGAAGACTGACGAAGGCCTCTACGTGAATATCCATGAGGCTGCATTGGTGGACTATTCCTGCATGCACCTTGATCTCGACCCTGCTACTTTGACCTTCAAAACTGAACTTACACCTGACGCCGAGGGCTGGCGCGGCCGTCTCCAGACCCCTTGCAAGAGCCCTTGGAGAACAGTCCAGGTTGTGGATAATGCTTGTAAACAGCTGGAATCCAGGCTTGTGCTGAATCTAAACGAACCATGTGCTTACGATGATGTCTCATGGATTCATCCTGTGAAATATGTCGGCGTATGGTGGGAAATGATTACCGGAAAAGGCACCTGGGCATATACCGATGATTTCTCTTCAATTCACCTCGGCGTTTCCGACTATTCTAAAGCCAAGCCAAACGGCAAGCATTCAGCTAATAATGAAAATGTGCGCCGCTACATCGACTTCGCCGCCGAGCATGGCTTTGACGAGGTCCTGGTAGAAGGCTGGAATGTCGGCTGGGAAGACTGGGCAAACTGCAACAAGGATTACGTCTTCGATTTCGTAACTCCTTATCCTGATTTCGACATCAAGGCTCTGAACGAGTATGCGCATTCCAAGGGTGTGAAACTTCTCATGCACCATGAAACATCTTCATCTGTACGCAATTACGAGAGACACATGGATGCCGCCTACAACCTTATGGAGAAATACGGCTACGATGCTGTGAAGAGCGGTTACGTGGGTGATATCCTGCCTCTTGGCGAGCATCACTACGGACAGTGGCTGAACAACCACTATCTCTATGCCGTGAAGGAGGCTGCGAAGCACCATATCATGGTCAATGCCCATGAGGCTGTCCGCCCGACCGGTCTCTGCCGCACCTACCCTAACCTCGTCGGCAACGAAAGTGCGAGAGGAACTGAGTATCAGGCGTTTGGCGGAACAGAGCCAATGCATGTGACCATTCTTCCGTTTACCCGTCTCAACGGCGGTCCGATGGATTTCACCCCTGGTATCTTCGAAATGGACCTCTCCAAGTTCTGCTCGAATACTTCCAAGGTCAATGCTACTATCGCAAACCAGCTCGCCCTTTATCTGACGATGTATTCTCCTCTCCAGATGGCTGCTGATTTCCCAGAGCATTACGAGCAGTTCGCTGACGCGTTCCAGTTCATCAAGGATGTCGCAGTGGATTGGCAGAAGAGCAAATACCTTCTTGCGGAGCCTGGTGACTACATAGTAGTAGCCCGCAAGGCCAAGAAGTCAGGTCAATGGTTCGCCGGTGGCGTGACTGACGAAAACAGCAGGACACTGGATGTTCCGATGAACTTCCTCGACCCTGGAAAGACATACGTGGCCAAGATTTATGCGGACGCTCCTGACGCAGATTATCAGAAGAATCCTCAGGCTTATGTGATTACAGAGCAGGAGGTTACATCCGAGAGTGTGATTCCTGTATTCATGGCCCGCGGCGGCGGCTTTGCCATCGAGTTCAGAGAGAAATAACAACTGATATCATATTATGACAGCGGTGCGTGGTTTTGGTTCACGCACCGCTGTCATATAGTTTCTGCAAGATTCCCCTCGGAAAAACATTGAACTTACTTCTTATGGGAATCCAGGATTATGATGTCTTCGTCCGCTTTTTCCGGCATCTCGACGTAGAACCAGTTGGTGGTCTTCGTCTTTTCGCCCTTGTCGGCACTGACTACCGCATAGAAAAGCTTGTCACCCTTCTTCCAGCCTACGGCGCCGTTTCCGAACTTGTTCAGCGGATAATCGCAGTAAATGCCCGGGACATTGTCCTCATAGTCGAAAATCAGGTACTTGGCGTATGTGGCCTCGTCTGCCTGTCCGCTTCCGATGACATTGTGGTCTTCAGTAGTTGAATAATAGTGCTCGACGGCGCTGTTAGGAACGTTGTGGCAGAAAATCGTATTCTTCTCCGCCAATGGACGGAACTCGAAGACGACCTCTGTCCAAGGCGTTGTGGCAGCCGGCTCTGTTGTGAACTCGAAAATGCTCTCCTTGGAATCGGAATATCCAGAACCTTCTTCAGCCAAATTCTTGACCTTCAATATGTAAGAGGTGTTAGGCTTCAATCCTGCGAATGTTACATAAGGATCTTCGATAGTCGCCGCATCGAGGCTGGTCTCGGGAGCATCCTTTGTGGCGATGTCATAACTGAACTTGCCTGAAGACGGAAGCCAGGTGACACATGCGCCTACATCGGTCTTGCATGAATTCTTGAACTCCGGAGAGGCAACTCTCGGGATGGTGCCTGTCGTGAATGTCATGCTGGCAGTAGCAGAAGGAGCGTAGTCCGGATTGTTTTTGCTCAATGCAGTCACATGGAAGTTGTATGTGCTTTCTTCCTTGAGGTCAGAGATGGTCACGAGCGTCTCGGTATATGCGGCATTCTCAGCAACGACGACACCGTCAGAGGTCTCCAACTTATAGGAATATGTGTCTGCATGTTCAATAGGATTCCAAAAGAAGGAGTACTCCGTTACGGTACTTTGTGCCTTGAATCTCGGCTCCGGAGTGGCAAGTGGCTTTGGATCGGAGTCCTTGGAGCATCCCGCAGCAAGGACGAGCAGCGAAACGGCTGCGAATTTCAATAGATGGGTGTTCATAGTATAAATGGTTTGTAAGTTCAGTTTTCCACAATGTAGGCATTGTTCCGAAAAATTCCAAAAAATCTTTCAAAAACGAGCGGATGAATATAAAAATTCTTATATTTAGACTTTCGATATGTAAGTGTTATTAACTCGACGGATTATGAGAAGACTTATGGATTATGTCAATGCTGCAGCGCTGATATGCCTGGCGGCATTTGTAATGGCCGGCTGTGAGAAAGACAAGAAGCCTGCCGTACCACCAGAGATTGTGGAAAAGGCGGTTGACATCTCTGCCGGTGGAACTGCCAACTGCTATTTGATCAAACCTGGCAGTACAGTGACGTTCACCACTGCGTATAAAGGAAATTCCAAGACCGAGACCACTGGTGACGGTGCTTCCGGAAAACTGGTATGGCAAGATACAAAGGGACTTGTGAAGTCATTGAACTTCGACCCGGCGGAGCAGAAGATTTACATTGAACTGTCTGATGTTCAGGGAAATGCCGTTGTTGCCGTGTGTGACAATGACGGAAATATCCTCTGGAGCTGGCATTTGTGGGTCTGCAATTACGATCCTGAGCTCGACCTTTATACAACCGAGCCGAATGAATCTGGCACGACTTGGACTTTCATGTACAGGAATCTTGGAGCCATTGACGTGAACCATGCGTCAGTTGACTGTTATGGCATGATTTATCAATGGGGCAGAAAGGATCCGTTCACCGCTCCTAGATGCTATACTGTTATCAATGAGGACTATTCGTATCAGGAAGACGGAGAGAGGGAACTTTATGACATTGATGGAAATGTTCTCAAGAAAATGAGGGAACTTGCTGAATATCATGGTACTATAGAAAAATCCATCCGTCAGCCTATGACCTTCTTCGCCATGACGTACAAGGAGACGGGAAAGTTTGAGGAAGACGGTACTCCTATTACCGTATGTGACTATGAGACAAAGGATTGGGTAGATGTTCCCAATGATGACTATTGGGGCGGCGTATCCTTCAAGAAGACGATTTACGACCCGTGTCCTGTGGGCTATAAGGTGCCTGTAAGTGATGCTGACGGCAATACCCCTTATGACTGGATGAAGTTTGCAGACATGACCTGGGACCCTGCCAATCCGGGAGCAAACATTTACGGTCAATGGTTCCCTACGGCCGGTACAAGGGTTTATGCGTCCGGCGGTCTTGACCATCAGGAAGCCAACCCTTATTCCGGCATCTGGTTCGGAACTGTAGGCAAGGCCTCCACTACGAATCCGGCTCTCTACGGCCAGTATATGGCGATTATGAAGGGCAAGCGTATGTTCAAGCCGATGAAGGACGCGAGGTCGCAGGGTATGAGCGTCAGATGTGTGAAAGAGTAGTTTGCTGTCTTTCAGTCGGATACGAAAACAGGAAGGTGTCATGAGAGCACCTTCCCGTTTTTGTATCTGGTTACTATAATTATTATGGATTACTTTTCGAAAATCTCAAAGAATTTGTTCATTTCAGATATGCCTGTTGACTTAGCTTCAGCCAATGAAAAAGGCATAGCATTGTTACGTGCCATCCGGATGCCCTCTTCTCCGCCCAGTCGGTCGTAGATGTTGGGCGATTTCTTGTAGTAGTCTTCGCTTTTGTCATATTCTTCCAACCCTGGTTGCTTCCTCAGTGTAGCCTCCATGGCGCTGAAATCTGGGAAGAACTTGTGGGTCTTGCTGAAATGAAGCAAATACCAGAACTCCAGACAGGGGGTGTTTACGATGATCACCAGATTGTTCATCCATCCGTATTTGGCTTTTTCCCTTGGGGTCAGTGTGCCTTGGGTGGATTTCAAATACTTCTCGTAATAGACTTTGAAATGTTCAAATTCTTGACTGTTCTTGATGATGCAGTCCATATCCAGGATGAGAATGACCTGAGTGGATTCCATGGCAAGTTTTTGTTGAGCCAAAGCGAACAGCGCCTCTACACTCTTCTTTTGAGGCAGGTCTGGCTTGATGGTGGCCTTTTTCATAGCCACGTTGGGATAATGCTCCTTCACCGTTTCCAAGTACCATTTTTCATCCTTCCCGTCAATTATAACGGCAATGGATTTCTCAGCACTGCGTCGATTGATCTTTCTCATGACTCTTTCGTTTGGCTAAATGAAACGTAGGTATCTCCCAAGTGCGGAATACCGCCCAGTCGGCCTGCCCGGTAGGCATTGTAACGATTGGTCGTGTCGCGCAAGGTTTCTGAATCAAAATCTGCCAGAGAATACAGTTCCGTATCTCCCTGTTCGGATTTCTTGGTAATCCACACGGAGTCGTCCCGGAAAAGGTCTCTGTCGGACAGAAATTCGGACAAGTGGGAAGAAAAGACTAACTGCGAATGATGCGAGTTCAGCAGATAGGTTGTCACGAAATGCTGGTAGAGGTAGGGGTGCAACCGGCACTCCAGTTCATCAATGGCAAGGAAATGGGGCTCCTTGATGATTTGAAGGAGCAGGCCTGATAACTCATAGTAGCGTTGCGTTCCGCCTGATTCCTGCTTGAAATCCATGGGCACAGCCCCCTGATGCCCGTTGTGACTCATGTGGATGTCATATTCCAGCTGTGTAGGGTCTGACTTCAGTTCCTGTTTCATGCTTTCCGGAATCTGGTCGCTGTGCAGCAGGAGGTCGAGTATGTTGGGATTGAGCGGGCGCTTGGTTTGTTCCACCATCAGGTCGTTGATGCCGATGTCTGCTTTCATCAGTTGGCGCACCAGTGCGCTCTTTTCTATCAGGTTATCCATCAGGCTTTGGCTGACGTACTTCTGCAGTTTTTGGTCGCCGGTCGTGACCATCGGCATGAAATAGTCGTTCATCCAGTTCAAGATGGATTTCATCCAAGGGATGTCCACGTTGCTGTTCAGGTAGGCCCCGAAAAGAGTCCTGTTATGCAATAGATTGCCCGACAAAATACGGGTGCTTGTAGTCGAACGGTATCTGTCTCCCCATTTCATGGTGGACAGGAGTGAGTCTTTGTTGGTTTCACGCTCGAACACCATGTGTTCGCGTAGGGCATCGAATGGCTGGCACTTCAATACCTCATGATATATAACCTTGTTGTCGAAGATGATTTCATACTTGTATCTCGCTTCACCCACAATGAAGTTGACGACCATTTCTGAAGGATGCTGCAGGCAGGCTTCATCTAGGAAGAAACGGTCGTATTCAATTTCTGAGGTCTTATCCTTGCAAGGATGGAGCATCAAATCTGTAAACAGGTGAAACGCTCTCAAGACATTGCTTTTTCCCGAAGCATTGGCGCCTAATAACGTGGCAATTTTCAGTAGGCGGTATTTTCCGACCTTCATCACAAAGTACTCCTCCAGATGAGTACTGTTGGTCGCTTCAAAGGAAAGCGTTTGCTTATCCCGAATGGAGCGGAAGTTGGATATTGAGAAGTCTATGACCATATTCTATTTTTAGCAATTGATTATTCCGATAAGCACTTGATATTTGTAAGTGATATGCAAATATATCTTTTTCATCCGAAATATACAAGGGGCTAGCTGCATTTTTGCCAGCTTGCTAAGGTGGGCCGTGTGCGGAACCGCACGTATGGTGGTGTGAGAGGTCGGAAAACGAAAGTAGGAAGAAAACTACTTCGTTTTCCTCCTACTCGATTGTCTGGTTTGCTGTCGGACTATTCGTGATAGTCACCATATACGAGTTTCCCGTCGAACTTGCCCTGGAAATAGGCCTCGTTGCGGTCGTCGCGGAACTTGAACTCGATGGAGTATGAGTCGTTTCCTTTATTGACAATGTCAGCATATCCGATATTCGCTCCGTACATAGGCATATAATCAGGTGCATACCATGTTCCGAGTGTGTTTCCTGTACTTGCGTCACCGAGTCCCGGAACTGTCATGAACGGCTTGAAATGAGCATTGTCCGCCGCATACATCACTGTGTATCTGCCTGAAGGCACCTCTCTTGTATATTCCTCTGCAGTGATGATGTCGAGCATCAGCATGTCTCCTGAACCTTCGTATGTCTCGAAATCAAAGCCTTCGACACCCAGATAGATTGTCCATTCTGAATGTGGCGCGGTAGCTGTGCTGCCATAGATTTTCTGTCCGTAGTAGTCGAGCGTTCCGACTGCCAGTTTGTTCATTTCCACCACTTTATAGCTGTCGTAGTCTTTTGAGAAGTTCTGGAGCGGGAATGAACCTGAATATGTCAGCGTATATGATTTTGTATCGGTCTTAAGACATGCGGTTACCTCATAGGCTCCTGATGCTGATGTTATCTGGATCCATCCGTCCTTTACCATGAGGTAGTTTCCTTCTACGCTGCTGTCATATATGAATGTGCCCTGCAGTCCTTCGGCATTGAAGTTCTCTCCTTTGGTGAATGTGAATTCTTCCATTTTTCCGTCAGGATCAGGAACATACGTTCCTTTGATCAGGTCCTGCTCGCCTGTCTTCGGCGCGTTCAGCTCCATGAAGACACCTATGCCTTCTCCTTCGAATGCGTTACCTGAGAAGACCGCGTTCCCGCTCGTCATAAGAGCCCAGGCGTTGTCAGTGCCGGCCATATAATAGTCTCCGTAGAAGAAACCGGTCGCGGTTGTCATCTTTATTGCCTCTTTCGGATATCCCTCAGGGAAGACTGTTACGGCGAACGTCGTGCTTGCGCCCGAAGTGGTTTCATTGACAGTTATCACTGCTGTTCCAGCTGCCAATGCCTTGACGCTCAGGCCTTCGGCTTTCGCGACAGTTTCATTGTCAGAGGTCAATGCCAGTGTATATTCTTTTGCGTTTTCCGGTGTGACAATGACTTCAGGGGTATATGTTTCTCCCACATTGAGGGTGACTGAAGTCTGTGCAACTTCGATTTTTTCGACTTTTACGGCAGGTTCCCCGTCCTTTTTGCAAGACTGGAGACCCAGTGAAATGATGCCTGCGGTCAGGCAGAATAGTGATTTTAGTCTGTTCATATTTTTAGTTTTTTTGCCGCCGCAATATATGCATATTCAGATAAAATGTGTTAAAATTTCGTAATTTTTTTTGAAAAATGTATTACGAAAATCAAAATAATTGGTATCTTTGTGCGAGTGTTCAGCAGGATTGACGACTTGCGGAACTTGAATAATGGATTTATGGACATAAAGAAATCACATGGCGGGGCGCGTCCCGGTGCGGGACGTCCTAAGGGCGACAGTAAAATGGTGTCGTTCAGGCTCCCGGGAGACATGGCCTCACGCCTGGATGCCAAACCGAACAAGACGGATTTCATTCGCCGGAGCCTCCGTCGTGCCCTTGATGCGGAGTCATCATTGACCTCCATCGGAAGCATTGTCCCTGCGATGGCAGTCAAGACATACACCCTTCCATATTTTGACACGCGGGTCGTGGCGGGCTTCCCGGTCCCGCTTGACAGCGACGAGCGCTCCCAGGACATTGACCTGCTCCGGATGCTCTGTCCGCACCCGGAGGCATCATATCTTGTACGGGTAAACGGAGATTCAATGATAGATGCCGGTGTCATCAGCGGCGACATTGTCATAGTCGATAAAAGTAACCGCAATCCGACGCCGAAGGAGATAGCCGTGTGCGAACTGAACGGCGAATTTACCCTGAAGCACTTCATTGAAGAGGACGGGGAAGGCTGGCTTGTCCCGGCCAATCCCGATTATCCCCGTTTCAAGGTTACTCCGGAAGACGACTTCAGCATCTGGGGGACCGTGACATATATAATACATAAGACCAGAGACTAGGAATTCAAGTTTGGACAGTGTGAAGCGCAATGCGGTACTTATCGTTTTGCAGGTGCGAAACACCTCTTTGGGAGCCGGCATGGATAAGATGCTTTTTCAAGACTGGGAATTCCGTGTGAGGATAACATATAAACCGCAAATATCATGGTGGCATTGGCTGACTGCAATTCCTTTTTCGCCTCCGTGGAGAGGGCATTTCACCCCGGACTGAAAAACAGACCGGTGTGCGTACTGTCGAGCAATGACGGCAACATTGTCGCTCTGACGCCGGAGGCCAAGGCTCTGGGAATCAGAAGGGGAGACCCGCTATTCAAAGTCCGCAATGTCATTGACAAGAACAATGTTGCCATATTCTCCGGTAATCTGATGCTTTACGCGGCGATGTCTAAGCGTGTGCAAAGTATTATGCGTCAATGCGTTTCCCGCACCGAGACCTATTCCATAGATGAGCAGTTCCTATATCTTGACGGCTACGAGGCTCACCATGACCTAGTGAAGATGATGAGGGAAATGGTGGAGAAGATACGCCTCTGGACAGACATTCCGGTAAGCGTCGGCATTGCCAGGACGAAAACCCTGGCCAAGGTCGCAAGCAAATTCGCTAAAAAGTATCCTGGCTACCGGTCAGTATGTATCATTGACGACGATGAGAAACGCCGGAAGGCATTGTCAATGTCTGAACTTGCAGATATTTGGGGAGTTGGCAGGCGCACTCTGGAGAAACTGATATCTTTCGGGGTTGCCACACCGTTGGCCTTTGCCGACAAACCGGGGGAGTGGGTGCTGAGACATTTCCATAAACCGGGTTACCAGACGTGGCGCGAACTGAACGGCTACCCCTGCATTGACACGAGCGAAATCCGGGACCGCCAGACCATAACCACCAGCCGAAGTTTCGGGTCAATGATAACGTCTCTTGATGATTTGAAGGCGTCAGTCGCGTCATTTGCAGCAAGTTGCGCTGCGACGCTCCGCTCTCAGAATTCATCTGCGGGAGAGGTTACGGTCTTTGTGATGAGTAATCGTTTCCGTGAAGACCTGCCTCAGTATATGAACTGTGATTCCGAGCGTCTGGACCTGCCGTCCTCTGATACTCTGGAACTTACAGAATATGCATTGAAGGTGGTTGACCGGATTTACCGTCCAGGTATCCATTACAAAAAGTCCGGCGTGATTCTTTCACGTATTGCCGACGGGCTCTCGCAGCCTGTTCTCTTCGACCATGTTCCGAATCGTAAGGAACGCATTGACCTCTCCCAATGCATTGACAATATGAATCTTAAGTTCGGTCTGAAGACTGTCCGTCTGGGTGTGGAAGGGGAAGAGGATTCCATTTGGAAAGTAAAGTCCGATTTCATGACCCCGAACTACCTCACCGACATCGACGAACTGCTTACCATAAACGTTTAAGTATTATGGAAGAGTTTCAGGCATTTGTCTATAAGAAAACGTTTTAATTGGGGTGAGTGGGACTTGTCTTTGGCGGCTTATGCCATGTCGATGTTGTAACTTGGGATATTTGGTGTAAAAATCAGGCGTTTTTACACCGATTATCATTTTTGTGACAAACGGTGTAAAAAAACGCGTTATTTGTCACCGTTTTTCTATGGCCTTTTGTTTTCATGATTTATGTGTCAGTTAGATAGCAAAACCCAGTACGTTTTGTCCGGAAAATGGCAGGTTTTTACGGACGTATTCTGATTTCAGTCACAAATTGCTGACGTTTGGGAGGTATCTCTTGAATCTCTTGGCGATGGTGCAGTTTGTTCTAGTTAAAACGTTTTCATGGAACAAAGTCCTCAACCTGATGCATTTGGTACGACTTAAAACGTTTTCGTGGAACGAAATTCTGTGACGGCTGCCGGCCGGGGCCCGCGGACCGGTATGCCCCGTTGGGGCTATCCTTCCCACCGCTACTGCGGCGGGCCCCTTCTCATGAAGCCGCGGACGGCTACACCGTTCCGCAAGCCCCGGCCGGCAGTCCTGACGGTCATCAGTTTTAAATATTGAAACGGAATATCTGTGTGTCCAGTTACTGAATATGCAACTTGTCAGGAAAAAGGTGGGGCACTGATAACTTCTGTGTTGTTCTGTTTGAAATGTTTCCGCAGAACAAAGCTCTTTATTCAGGATAATTGTAAAGGTAGTCAATGTGAAAACTCCCGCATAACGATAACGCAGCGCTATGCACAAATCCTGCGCCGACTGATATGTATTTCGACTTCTGGTACTCTGTCAGTTCGGCCGTCTCGCTATTGTCTTAAGCCCACTGATATGTTTTTTCGACCCTCTTGGCAAGACATTCATTGGTGTTGGATGCGCGTAACTTATTGTGTAGTAGGGTATTACGCTAATTTAAGCTACGGCAGCCGCTGCCAAGACCCCCTTTTGAATGCACCTCTTGGCATAACAATAATGTGATAAATATGTGATTATCAGTCATATAGCAGATTCGGCCGCTGCCAAGAGGGTTGAAAAAGTCCTCGCTGCGGAAATATTGTAAACTTACCCTTCGATTGACATTGACTCGATTCGCAGCTGGAAGACTCCTGAGGGTGCCTGAACATCCACTATGTCGCCGACCTTTTTGCCCATCAGAGCCATTCCTATCGGCGATTTGCAGGAAATCTTTCCGTTCTGGAGGTCCATCTCATGCGGGCTGACTATGGTATAAGTCATTTTTACATTTGTCGCCAGATTCGTGAACTCCACCTTGCTCAGCAACGAAATCTGATCTTTAGGTAGAGCTTTCGTGTCAATGATTCTGGAATAGTCCAGCACCCTTTGCAGGAAGCGTATCCTGCTGATAGTCTTGCCCTGGGCCCTCCTGGCTGCCCGGTACTCGAAATTCTCACTTAGATCACCTTGAGCCCGGGCCTCAGCCAAGGCATCCTTTATACGCGGATATTCCTCATTTATCAGAAAATTGATTTCTGCGACAATCTCGTCGTAGCGTTCTTTAGACAAATACTCCATAGTTTATCTGTTATCTCTGAAATGAATAGTCTGTGTCTCGAAATCCATGTCGTCGATAATCGCGATGGACTCCAGATGGTATCCCGCCTCTCGGAGAAACTTGCCACCCCTCTGCTGACCCTTTTCAATGGCAACGCCCAGACCGACGACATCGACACCTGCTTGCTTGTCAATGTCAATCTGATGATTGAGAAAATTGTCAACTTTGAGGATGTTGCCTTCCTTGATTACTCCGTCCGAGATAATCTTTTCTTCTAGAAAATTCATTTCAAGGTCTCTTAATTTTTGGACCCGCTAAATTTACGGCTTTTGTTTGTCATGACAAAATTTGTTTTTCGGGGTGGTTTTGGTTCATGTTTGGTTCATTTGCACTATTTGCGTATTCTTTAAGTAAAAATGCAGGGTTTTTCGCTTCCGTGGAAGTGAAAAACATATTATCTTTGCGATTATGAGTTTGAAGTTAATGGAATTCCTCGTTTACCTGTGTTCCGGCATGATTTGTCTTGTGCTGGGAATGGTCCTCATTGGTGTCAGGACAAGGGAAAACAATGGATCCCACAACTTCAGATTTGTATTGAGAAGCATTGCATTTGCCGCTTTTCTGGATGTACTTTTTGATGTGGTCGTCATTTATCTCCAGTGGCTCAAGGTCGATTACGTAGTAGCAAACCACTTCTTTGCGCCGCTCATAATGTATAGCCAGATTTTCTTGGGAGTGGGAGCTATGCTGAAACTCTTCAGATCTGAGAAGGTCAATCTCCGCAGTATGTTGCTGCTTGTTTCTCCGGTATTTGTTCTGACAGTCCTATATATACTGGCATTCTTACGGGAGACTGATTCGATTACATTGGCCTCATATGAGGAATTTATCAAGTTGGGTTCTGCAAATTTCTTGTCCGGAACTTTGCTTGTCTGCCTTCTGATAGAATTGCTGGTCGTCGGCTTTTGGCTATATCAGGAGATGTCGAGATATAACAGGCTTCTTGGCGACTATTATACTGACAACCATATTGAGGACGGGCACAAGGTCTATTCCATAATGCTTGCGTTTACCATCTATATAATAACGACATTCTTCTTCTTTTTTAGTGTAAACGCCGTTCACAGGCTGGTAATAATGAGCCTGAATACGGGCTTGTTCATTCTGTTTACTGTCGTACTGATAAACCTCCAGCATATCTTCAATCTTGTTTCGCCGGCATTCACCTACAACGAAGCGCCACACAAGAATAAGGATACATTTACAGTTGCAGGCGATGTCAATGATAGTGAAGATTTTATGGATTCGGATATGACTCCGGAACCGTCACCCATAGAAGAAACCGCATCTGATGTGCAGGAGCCTGAAGAAACTGCTTCCGATATTGAAACATCGGACAGACGAAGAATTGACGAGATTGTAAAACAATGGAGCGAAAGTCCGGATAAATTATATCTCACGGAAGGAATCACATTGTCGAGCGCTGCAGACCGCATGGGAGTCAGCCCGAGACTGCTCTCAGACTTTCTGAACAATATTTATGAGATGAACTTCAATACTTGGATAAAGTCTCTCAGAGTAGAGGAAGTCAAGCGCCTGCTCCGACAGACTGAGCCTAAGATGAAATTGCTCGACATAGCTGCGCTTACAGGCTTTCCTGATGCATCTTCAATGTCGAAAGCATTCAAACTTTTTACAGGAGTGACACCTTCAGCATATCGCACCACATCGAATGGGGGGGGGACGAGTAATCGTTCATAAAACACTGAAAACTAAATAGTTCTGAAAATGACTTGTCGATTTCGGTACTGATTTGACAAGATTTTCCATAAAATTTTTTGGCTGGTTTTTTGTGAAAAAAGTCGATTTTTGACAAGAATTAACACGTTAGTCAAAGCAAAATCCATTTTCTTTGCATTTAGAAAAATTATAAAGGATAGAAGCAGGGTAATACACGAACCTTTACTGATAAGCAAGGCTTTTTCCTGAATTAATTAGACGAGATAGCCGTCCACTTGCCGAACATAACCTAACTTTCAGGCTATAACAAGCAAAATAACAGCGGTATTTATTAAAAATTGATATAAGTAGTTGATTTTCAATGGAATACATTAAAAATCAAGCCCCAGAGGTATGTGCTTACCTTAAGGTCAAGGCCAGAAAGACCATAAAACTTTGGTTTGCCATGCGAGTCACTTATCGCAGGGAAGCCGAGGTCAAGAGAATTCTGGATTCGCTGGGCATCGCCAGTTATACACCTATGCAGTGGCACGTAACCGAAAGCGGCAAGAGAGTTCTGGAACCTGCAGTCCGGAATCTTGTATTTGTGAATTGTACACAGGACAGGATGACGGAAGTCAAGAATTCCGGACGTATTCCATTCATGCAGTACATGATGGACGGGAGGACCGGGAACAAGATTATCGTCCCGGATGATGACATGGCCCGTTTCATATCAGTGACTGCTTCTTGCGAGGAGAATCTCCGGTACTATCCGGCAGGCGAGGTCAACCTCTCCAAAGGTCAGAAAGTCCGGATAACCGGGGGAATCTTCCAAGGTTGCGAAGGTATGTTCGTGAAACTGAAAGGCATGAGGTCCAAGAAAGTTGTAATCGAGGTAAAAGGCGTAATGTCCGTCGCCCTCGTTTCTGTCTCACCTGAATTTATCGAAACCATCTGACGCATGACCATCGCAATTGACTTTGACGGAACTATTGTAGAACATAGGTATCCCGAAATCGGAAAAGAAATACCATTTGCCACTGCAACATTGAAATTGCTGATCGCAGAAGGCCATAGGCTCATCCTCTGGTCTGTTCGTGAAGGCGATTTGCTCAAAGAGGCTGTCGAATGGTGTTCCGCGCGCGGGGTCGAGTTTTACGCCGTCAATACGAATCATCCTGAAATCCGCTACGACGCGGATGAAATTGTTCAGCAGCCGAGAAAGCTCACTGCCGATATTTTCATTGATGACCGCAACCTCGGCGGTCTTCCCGACTGGGGTGTCATCTACGAGATGATTCATTCGGGCCTCTCCTGGGGAGAGTATTACAGAAAAATTTATTCTGCTGCGGAACCAAAGCGCTCGTTCTGGGACCGCCTCAAGAAATAATAGAAACAATCGTGAAAATCGGAATCTTGACCTTACCTCTGTCATCAAACTACGGAGGTATTCTTCAATGTTATGCTCTTCAGACAGTTTTGGCGCGGATGGGGCATGAGGTTGTAGTCCTGGATCGCGCATCAGCTGCGCCGTCTGCCGGCCTGGTTATCCGCAGGTGTGGGAGTGTATTGAAGTGTCTGGTTCGAAGATATATTCTGGGGCAGAAGAACATAGCGATCCTGAGCCCGTGGAGTCAGATGTATGTAATAGATAAAAGAGACCTGACTGACTGCTCTGTTTTGTTAAAGTTTGTTCGCAAACACATTAATATTACGCGGCCCTTAAGATCTTCAGAGGCTCTGCTAAAGCGTGTTAAACGACAGAAGTTAGATTGCTTTATTGTTGGCAGTGATCAGGTTTGGCGAGAGTGCTATTCCCCATTTTTGACTGATTGCTTTGCCGGATTCTTTCCGCCGGATGACAAGATGCTGAAAATTACCTATGGTGCGTCTTTCGGAACATCTGAGAATCCTATTTCTGAGCAGATGCTGGAGACGTGCAAAAGTCTGTCATCTCGTTTCGACGCTATCTCCGTCCGTGAGAAGTCCGCCGTCGGACTTGTGGAACAGTATTTCGGAAAACATGCTGAACTTGTTCTAGACCCGACATTGCTGCTTGGCGCTGAAGATTATGTTATTGAAAGGCCTAAAACTTCATGTTCAGTAATTGCTAAGCAAGATACTCTTGTCAGTTATGCTCTCGATACTGACGGGCAAAAGGCGAAAATTGCCAATGATGTTGCCTGCGAGTTAGGCCTCAAAGAGAGTTTTATGGGCTTGTCACCCAAGAAGTCAGACGGAAGTCCGGATAAAATGATTACCATCCAGACCTGGCTTGACAATTTCAGGAATGCATCTTTTGTCGTTACTGATTCATTCCATGGCTGCGTATTTTCGATCATAAACCGCAAGCCGTTCATTGCGATTGTAAATCACTCGCGCGGCGCGGACAGATTTGTGTCAATGCTATCGCAACTCGGACTGGAAGGAAGAATGGTCAATGATTATGAGGAGTTCAGTGTTCGTCGCTCCGAACTGATGGCTCCGATAGACTATTCTGAAGTATATTCAAAGTTGCAAACACTTAAGGCTCATAGCCTTGGCTATTTGAGCGGAATGTTGGAAAGAAAGTAATTAAGCTGATGCCATGACAGATAATAATACCCCTCTTGTCTCGGTTATCGTACCAGTGTACAATGTTGCTCCGTATATAGAGCGATGTGCGAAGTCGTTATTTGAACAGACACTGAAAGATATTGAAATTATCTTTGTGGATGACTGCTCTCCTGACAATAGCATAGATCTGGTCAAGAATCTTGCGAACAACTATCCTGATAGGTTGGCTCAGATTAAATATGTCCGTCATGAACACAATCGAGGCTTGGCTCAAGCAAGAAAGACGGGACTTGATATCGCGACAGGTGAGTATGTGGCACATTGTGATTCGGATGATTATGTTTCCGTTGAGATGTATGAGAAATTGTATGATGAAGCGGAGCGAACTAAGTCGGAGATTGTGTATTGTGATTTTCTTATGGATTATGGCTTGCAAAAAACAATCTGTCGTTCTGTAGAGTTGTGCCAAGATAAGGTTCCTTTTTTAGAACGCTATATCTCTTATGGCTGGACCGTTTTATGGAACATGATTGTTAAGAGAAGTCTCTATCTGGATAATCCTATATCATATCCATTTGGGATTTCCTATTGCGAAGATTTCTATCTAGCATGCCAGTTGTTTTATTATGCTAAAGAGGTATCCAAAGTAAACGATATATTGTATTATTACAATCGTGCAAACGTGTCTTCGATAATGCATAGCATGAATTGGAAAACATTTGAGAATGAAAAGAAAACTTATCAGTTTATTATTGCCTTTATAGAGGAACATGGTCTGGGGCAAAGATTGGAAAAAGTACTTTCTTGGAGGGTACTGAAAAATAAGCAGGATTTAGTGTTATTCCCGGATAAACATGGAGAATTTCTGAACCTTTTTCCTGTTTCCAGAAAATATATCTGGTCATGCCCATTCTGTAATAAAAAAATCAAAGTCATGATGTGGATGCTCACTCATGGCATGAGACCTATAGTGGTTGGAATTGACAAGCTAAGATTTTCTTTAGGAAGATAGATTATGAAAGAAATCCAAGCGCCTTTAGTTTCGATAATTGTGCCTGTATATAATGCTGAGAAATATCTTAATCGATGCATTGACAGTATTTTGTCTCAGACGATGACTGATTTCGAACTGCTTCTTATTGATGATGGAAGTAAGGACAATTCTGGACGTATTTGCGACGAATACGCTGAAAAGGATGCTCGTGTCAGAGTCTTTCATAAGCCTAACGGAGGAGTAAGTTCTGCAAGAAATCTGGGGTTGGATAATGTGAAAGGTGAGTGGATTACATTTTGTGATGCTGATGATGTCGTTCTTCCGTCGTGGTTGTCTAATTTTATAGATAATGCTTGTGATTCAGTCGATTACGTGGTTCAGGGATTTCTTGCTGACAAGACAATGTCTAAATCAGATGATTCTGAATTTACAAATAGAAGGAAGTTCTCTTTTTCTTTTGAAGGGACAATGGAGGACGGCTTATTGTTGATGAGCAAAAATTCAATGTTGGGATATGTTTGGTGTAAATTATTTAAACATAGTATCATCAAACAATTTGATGTGTCCTTCAATGAGTCCTATAATTATCAGGAGGATATGATTTTTAATCTTTCATACCTGCAACATTGTAAAAAGATTAAAAGCATTGATGATGTTGGTTATTGTTATTATGTTCCTGATTGGGAAAGAAAGTATTCAACTAAAACAAATTTGTTTGAGTTAATCAGAGATCGATATCTATTTGTTCAGGGTATTTATGGGGGGAATAACAATTATCTGACCGCGCAGTATTTGAGTGCCTATGTCGCATCGTTATTCCTTTTGTTTGAAATGAACGTAAAGGATCGTAGGGGTAAATTGATTGAGTTTCGGAAGAAAGTTGGAGTTAATGTGCTGCGCTCCAAGGTATTTTTTGTAACAAAATGGGCAATATTTCTTGATTTTACGTATCTCATATCACCAATGATAATATGGATACATACGAGAATGAAGCCAATCTAAGGATCAGAGGATTCTTTTAAGTTGATTTTTTGTCAGTTAGACATATATCAAGATAACTATATTCATAAGGTTATATTACTTAAATCAGTTGCGAAATATTTGAGATATTAAGTGCTATGTTAGAAAATAAGACACCCCTTGTTTCGGTTATCGTGCCTGTATATAATGTGGCTCCATATATAGAGCGATGTGCGAAGTCATTGTTTGAACAAACGCTACAAAACATTGAAATTATTTTTGTAGATGATTGTTCTCCGGACAATAGTATAGAATTGGTCAAGAAGCTTGCAGACAATTATCCTGATAGGTTGGCTCAGATTAAATATGTCCGTCATGAACACAATCGAGGCTTGGCGCAAGCTAGAAAGACTGGGCTTGATGTTGCAACTGGTGAATATGTGGCACATTGTGATTCTGATGATTATGTTTCCGTGGATATGTATGAGAAACTATATCACGAAGCTCAGAGAACTAAGTCCGAGATTGTGTATTGTGATTTTATCATGGATTATGGTGAGCAAAAACTGATTTGTCGCTCTGCGGAGTTGTGTCAGGATAAAATATCTTTTTTAGAACGATATATCGTTTATAGTTGGAATGTTTTATGGAATATGATAGTTAAGAGGAGTCTCTATCTTGATAATCCTATTTCATATCCTTTAGGTATTTCATTTTGCGAAGATTTATATGTTGCGTGCCAGTTGTTCTATTATGCGAAAGAGGTATCCAAAGTAAACGATGCTTTGTATTATTATAATCGATTAAATGTATCTTCGATAACGCATGGAGTTAATTCGAAAATAGCTGAAGATGAAAAAAAGACATATCAGTTCATCGTTGAATTCATGGCTGAACATGGTCTGGAACACAGGTTGGAAAAAGTTCTTTCATGGAGGGTGCTTAAGAACAAACAGGATTTGGTGTTATTTCCGGACAAGCATGAAGAATTTCTTAAGTTATTTCCTGTCTCCAGAAAGTATATCTGGTCATGTCCGTTCTGCAATAAAAAAATTAAACTGATGATGTGGATGCTCACTCATGGCATGAGACCTATAGTGGTTGGAATTGACAAGTTAAGATTTTCTTTAGGTAGATAGATTATGAAAGAAATCCAAGCGCCTTTAGTTTCGATAATTGTGCCTGTATATAATGCTGAGAAATATCTTAATCGCTGTGTTGACAGTATTTTGTCTCAGACGATGACTGATTTTGAACTGCTTCTTATTGATGATGGAAGTAAGGACAATTCTGGACGTATTTGTGATGAATACTCTGAAAAGGATGCACGTGTCAGAGTCTTTCATAAGCCTAACGGCGGTGTGAGTTCGGCGCGAAATTTAGGTATAGACCATGCCAAAGGAAAATATATAATTTTCATAGATTCAGATGATTATTGGTTGTTACCTAATTGTTTGGAATCGTTGACATTAATAATGGACGAGTTGGGGTGCGATTGTGTTAGAGGAGAATATCAAGGTTTTGATGAGATAGGAAATGTTGTTGTAGAACCTAAGGTTAAGCGTGAGTTGGAGGGCAGATTATTGACCCCATATGAATTGTTGAGGTATGGTTTGGCAGGAGAGTTCTTTGGGGTGTTGTTTATGTTTAGGAGAAGTACTATTGGAGATTTGAGATATGATGAGCAGCAGTCCTTTCTGGAAGATATGGATTTTATATCTCGTTTTATGATTAAAGCGCAGACATGTGCATACACTTCGGAATGTTTCTATGCTTATTTAAAAAGAAATGATTCGGTTTCGAATAGTCCTAAATATGCGAATGTTGAGTGCTCTTTTAAGATGTCCGATAAATTTGACAGCTATTCCAAGTTGACAAACGGGAACTTAAAGCAGTATTACATGTTTTATAGTGTTATGATGTATTTGTGGACGTTGAGTACGTTGGCTTTGAATCCGTATTATGGACAAAGAAAACTATTTATTCGTAACCTGGAACTCAATCGACTGTGGCATCGCTGTATATTGCGAGTGTTTAATAACGGCTCTTTCATGATTAATAGAAAGTATATCCAGTTACTCCTATCTCCGTTGATGAATGTTTATTTAATTAGGCAGAAGAACTCTTCGATATGCAATACACTGCAGTAATCCGAACTCTTGGCACTGCCGGGTCCAAATATCAGACGTTGCTTGATTCACTTGTCAGCCAGACTCTTCCTCCAGAGGAAATATTGGTCTATATAGCTGAAGGATACCAGATTCCGCCTGAGACAGTGGGGACTGAGAAGTATATCTTTGTCAAGAAGGGAATGGTGGCGCAGAGAGCTTTGCGCTACGATGAGGTTAAAACAGACTATATATTATTCCTTGACGATGATCTGTATCTTCCTGTCGATACTTTAGAAAAGATGTTTGGTCTTTTGGTGAAATATGGTGCTGACGTTGTCTCTCCTGATATTTATCCTAATTCTGAGCGTCCATTCAAACAAAGGTTTATGATGGCGGCTTCAGGAAGAATGAGAGCCAGGTATAACGACAGGCACTGGGGATACAAGGTAATGCGGACTGCAGGGTATTCATATAACGCTCATCCTGTTAAAGATGCATACTGGTCACAAACTAATGCCGGAGCTTGTCTTTTGTGTAGAAAATCCGATTTTTTGTCTATTCATTTTGAGGAAGAACTTTGGATGGATAGGCAACGTTATCCGATAGGAGAGGATCAGGTCATGTATTATAAGATGTACAAATCTGGCCTTAAAGAACTTACAACATATAATACAGGAATCTTACATTTGGATGCAGGACATAATACATCTAAGGAGAAAGAAAGGTCTCTCATTTATGCGGATTTCGTCTATAAGACCATTTTCTGGCATAGATTCATATATCTTCCGGAACAATCAGTTGTGATGAGGCTTATTGACATACTATGCATCAGTTATGCTTTTGCCTTTGCTTTAGTGATATCACTGATAAAAGGACGGTTTGACATTTTCAAAATCAAACTTGATGCTATAAAGGAGGGACGTAAATTTCTCAAAAGCGAGGAATATAGAAAATTACCATTGATAATATGACAATTCCTATTGTTTTTGCATTCGACAAGAACTTGGTTATGCCTGCTTGTGTCTGCATCTCATCCTTGCTGATGAATGCAAAGAAAGATACAAGTTATGATATCTTTATATTGCATCCGGCAAATCAGTCAATGACCCAGACCGACCTTGTGAAATTGCCGGAATACTATGATAATTGTAAACTGACATTCAGACCGGTTGGTAATGAGTTTGATAATGCATTTGAAATCAGAGGCATAACGACTCCGGCGTATTATCGTCTGCTGATTCCTGAAATCATACCGGAGTACGATAAGATAATATATTCAGATGTCGATGTCATATTTCGGAGCGACTTGACTGAGATATTTGAAGAAACGGATATGACAGACTGTTGTTTCGCAGGTGTCAAGTCTTTGGCTCAGTTTGTCCCTTCATATAAAAAGTACTACGAAAAGGAAATAGGAATTAATCCCGAAGATATAATCTATTCTGGTAATCTTATTATAAACTCGGAAGAGATTAGAAGGAGAAACTTTGTCAATAGGTTTAGAGAATTATCTAAGAATAAATATATGTTCCAGGACATGGATATATTGAATGTAGCTTGTCAGGGAAGAATTAAGTATTTGGAACCAGATTTTTGTTTTACGACTTTTATCAATCAACTTGCAATAGAAGATTTTGATAAGTTGACATCTATTTGGAATAAGGAATCTATTGAGAAGGCTTTTTCAAGTGGTATTGTTCATTATAATGGCAACAAACCATGGAAAAGTTACAGTATTAACTTCGATATTTGGTGGGAATACTACAGAAAGTCCCCATTTTTCGACGAGAAATTCTACTTTGACTTCTTCTATAGGAAAATCAATGATTATGACCTACTTCCTCTGTGGAAAAGAGTGAAAATTCTGTTGAGGTATTTCGTTTTCGGAAGAAGGATTGTTTAATTGACATAGACGGATGCAATATATATTATATACGCTGGCATTGGTGGTGCTCTCTTTCTATTTCTTCCCCTTTGAATTTACCTTCATGCCGGGAATGAATACTAAGATGGCGATGGCAGGTGTAGGATTGGCAGTACTGGCAATTCAGTTTGCCAAGAAACGAAAGGTAGCTGTAGATAACGACTTCCTCATGATATCAGTCTTGGCCGCCATAGTTTCTCTCATCGGTTTCATAGCTGTAACATATAATGGAACTCATGATTATACCTATTCTGCTTACATCGTGTCAATGTTAGTTTGGCTCAGTGCTGCCAATGTAGTCGTGGCTTTGCTCAAGACAATTCACGGGAAAGTAGATGTCCGGTTAATCTGTGATTATCTTATAGTGCTTTGCGTCGTACAATGCGCTTTGTCTTTAATCATTGATAGTGTACCTGCTGTCAAGCATTTCGTGGATTCGTTTGTAGCTGGACAGGGATTCATGGGAAAGAATGAGACTAGACTTTATGGAATCGGCTGCAGTCTGGATGTGGGGGGTACCCGATTCTGCGCAATATTATTGATGTGCGTATATCGGCTTGTAGGCATCTCTGAAGGAGAAGCCAGCCAGAGCAAACGCATTTGGTTAATGCTATGGTATCTTTCAGCATTCATGTTTATAGCAGTGGTAGGAAATATGATTGCCAGGACGACCACTATCGGTATAGCATTGTCAGTTGTTTACTTACTTATATTGACGCGTCCGTTTTCTCTCAGTTCCATAGGTAAGTATAAGTCCCTATGGCGAATGTCGGGAATAATGCTGGTTATTGCAGTATGTTGTTCAATACTATTCTATAACATCAGCCCGGCATTCAAGCAAAACTTGAGATTTGCCTTCGAAGGCTTTTTCAGTTTGGCTGAGAAAGGAACGTGGGAAGTCAACTCAAATGAGATCCTGAAAAACATGGTCGTTTTCCCGGATGAAATCAAGACATGGATTATAGGCAATGGTTACTTCGAGAATCCATACGATAACGAGCCATATTACACAGGAGTACGATGGCATGGTTATTACCAGAACACAGACATTGGCTACCTTCGATTTATATTTTATTTCGGTGTTTTCGGACTGATTACTTTCATGGCCTACTTCTTAAAGGTAGCATTGACCTGCAAGAAACGTCTGCCGGAAACAGGATCCCTGTTCCTGATGCTCCTCTTGTTGAATTTTACTATATGGTGCAAAGTATCCACAGATATCTTTCTGGTATTTGCCCTATTCCTCTGTCTGCCCTACAAAACTGAACCAGAAAAACTCAAGATAGAAGAGAATATTACCTCCGACAGCAAGCCTGTCGATATGCGATAAATTTTATGATAAATGTTTCAGTCATAGTTCCGATTTATAATGTCGGGAAGTACATAGAACGTTGTGCGGAATCGCTGCTGTCCCAGACTATGAAGTCGGGAATCGAATTCATTTTCGTGGACGATGCGGCGACGGACAATAGCATTGACATCCTCAAGACGGTCATTGCCAGGCATCCTGAGCGCAAAGATCAGGTGAAATTGCTGACGCACCCCGTGAACAAGGGCCTTCCTGCAGCAAGAAATACCGGAATGGACGCAGCCGAAGGCGAATACATATATCACTGTGACAGTGACGATTACGTCGAAGCCGATATGCTGAGGAAAATGTACATGGCGACATTGACCCGTGGCGCCGACATCGTGTGGTGCGACTGGTATCTGACATTCCCTCACAACGAAAGGTACATGTCGCAGCCGATGCGCAGCACGCAGTTCGCAGCGGTAAGGTCAATGCTGGACGGCACGATGAAGTACAATGTCTGGAACAAAATCGTCAGGAAAAAACTCTATACCGACAACGGAATCCGCTTTCCGGAAGGCCACAGCATGGGCGAAGACATGACCATGATTCGCCTGATGTCCAGGGCAGTACGTGGCGCATACGTCCATGAAGCATTCTATCATTATGTGAAGAGCGACGTGGCCATGTCCAGCGGATCGCTTTCAGACAGGGCACTGGCCGACCTGAAATTCAATACCGACGAAACCATCGGATACCTGAAAAGCGTGTTCGGAAAAGGACTGACAGAAGGAATCGCATTGTTCAAGCTCAATGTCAAACTGCCGTTCCTCCTGACCGGAAGCATAAAAGACTACCGTCGCTGGCAAGAATGGTATCCGGAAGCCGACAGATACATCTGGAACAACAAGAGCCTGACGTTCAGAATAAAGCTCCTGCAACAATTCGCAGCCTGGGGCATCTATCCTGCAATCTGGGTTTATTTCAATGTATTCCAGCGCTTTGTGTACGGCGTAATTTACAAGTGAAAACTGTCATTGACAACCACATATTAAAAACTGAACCTTCATGAAATTGACATATTGCGTCCACTCCATCTACAACCCCGGCGGTATGGAGAGGGTGCTGCTGAATAAAGTGACATATCTGAAGAATAAGATGGGATGGGACGTGTCCATTGTGACGACAGACCAACATGGACGCCCACCGTTCTATCCGTTTCCTGAAGGCGTGGAAATCACAGACCTGGGAATCAATTATTCTGATGACAACCATAAAAGCCCGCTTCTGAAATTTTTGGGGTATTTCAATAAGAGACGGGCTCACAGGAAGGCCCTGACGGAATTCTTGAAAAAGAATAAAACTGATATAATGGTCTCTCTCTATCCGTCAGAGTCTTCCTTTATTCCGAAAATCAAAGACGGGAGCCGCAAGGTTCTCGAACTGCACTATAACAGATTCTTCCGGCTCCTCTATGGAAGAAAAGGACTTCTGAGACTTGCTGACCTCTGGCGTACAAGACGGGATCCTATGATGGTCAGACGTTTCGACAAGTTCATCGTCCTGACCAATGAAGATGCTGCATTGTGGGGCGGACTTCCGAATATGGAAGTCATACCGAATGCCGCCATGAAACTGTCAGACAAAAGTACGGACTCGACACCTCACAGGGTAATCGCTGTGGGACGTCTGGATTACCAGAAAAGCTTTGACAGACTGTTGACTATCTGGGAGAAAGTCATGAGGAATCCGGCACTTTCAGACTGGAAACTGGACATCTTCGGGCAGGGTGAATGGAAACAGCAACTTGAGGATATGATAGATGTGCTGAAAATCAGGGACAGCGTGACTATCCATAAGCCTGTAAAAGACATTGGCTCCGAATACATCAGGAGTTCTATTCTGGTGATGACATCACACTATGAGGGCTTCCCTATGGTGATGATTGAAGGAATGGCCTGCGGCCTTCCTGTCGTATCGTTTGACTTCAAATGCGGACCATACGACATCATCAAGGACGGAAACAACGGATATATAGTCACCGACGGAGACATCGACACATTCGCGGAGTGTCTTACGAAATTGATGACGGACGATGTTCTTCGGAAGAAGATGTCAGAATCAGCGCTGGAAATCTCTGAAACTTTCTCTGAAGAAAAGGTGATGGAAAAATGGATTGACCTGTTTGAAACACTAAAACCGACTGCTAATGAAGCTGTTGCAAATTAATCCTGTATTGAGGACAACCACTTCTACGGGACGAATCATCCGTGAGATTGGCGATGCTGCAATGGCTTCAGGGTGGGAAAGTTACATAGCCTACAGTGCCGGACGTGACGGCAAGATGGAATGTACTTCACGTACAGTTCCTGTAGGTGACAGGATGAGCGTTGCGTTTCACGGACTGGCAACCAGGATGTTCGACAGGCATGGCCTTGCCTCGGTAGAGGCGACTAAGAAATTCATAAAGGATATCGAAAGGATCGATCCGGATGTTATTCATATTCACAACATTCACGGATATTTCCTTAACTATGAAATCCTCTTCGACTGGCTGAGCCGCTGCGGGAAACAAGTAATCTGGACCGTGCATGATTGCTGGCTTTTCACCGGACATTGTTACCATTACATGAAAGCAGATTGCGACAAATGGAAATACGGCTGTGGCCAATGCCCCCAGACCCGAGAATTCCCGAAAAGCTGGCTGATAGACCGCTCCGCCAAAAATTGGCGCGACAAGAAAAACGCATTCTGCTCCATCCCGTCCGACAAAATGACCATCGTCACCGTCTCGGACTGGCTGAAAGGCGAAATGCAGCAATCTTTCCTGAAAGATTTCCGCTACAAAGTCATACATAATGGTATAGACACGGAAGTCTTCAAGCCGTCAGACGGC
>Ga0129313_1000679_pt1 | contig 26015 bp, 19 predicted proteins | sample O1105metagenome_FD_94436 | JGI IMG/M metagenome (GOLD analysis project Ga0129313, IMG submission 94436) | Orangutan group fecal microbial communities from fecal samples from Wisconsin, USA - O1105 metagenome | ecosystem: Host-associated > Mammals > Digestive system > Large intestine > Fecal...
GGCAGCGTCCTTTGTATCCACCAAACAGGACATTCAGGATATGCGTCTTTTTTTGAATGAGAATGGCGGAAAGGATATCGATATCATCGCAAAAATTGAGAACCGTTCCGGTGTGGAGCACATCGAGGAAATTTGTGAGATTGCCGACGGTATCATGATTGCCAGAGGTGATTTGGGCGTGGAGATACCGGCCATGGAGGTTCCATCGGTGCAGAAGTATCTCATCAGTAAATGCCGCCTTCTGGGCAAGAGAGTCATCACCGCTACAGAGATGCTGGAGTCTATGATACACAATCCGAGACCTACAAGAGCGGAGGTGTCTGACGTGGCAAATGCGGTGTATGACGGTACCTCGGCGGTGATGCTTTCGGGGGAGACCGCAAGCGGTAAATATCCTGTCATGGCAGTGAAAAATATGGCGGAAACAGTGGAGTTTACAGAGAAAAACATTAATTATGCCAAGAGATTCAAGACAACGGAATTTACAATCAAGAGTAATCTGGATGCGGTTTCCCATTCTACCTGTGCCATGGCAATTGATGTGAAGGCAAAGTACATTATTGTGAATTCTCTTACCGGACACACGGCAAGAATGGTCAGCCGCTTCAGATGTCCCGTAGATATCATCGGTATGACAACTTCCGAGAGAGGCTGGAGAAAGCTGAACATGAGCTGGGGAGTAACCCCGGTGCTGTGTGAAAAGTATGATTGCATGGAGGAAATGTTTGACAACGATTTGAAACATGCGAAGGAGGTCTTTCATCTGTCTAAGGGAGATAATGTAGTTCTCACCGGAGGAATCATGGACGGAAACACCGGGAACACCAACATGATTAAGGTGGAGAATATTTAGCCGGAAAGGCTGAAACACGATATACCGGTTTATTGATGAAGTTTTGAATATATGATATAATGTCTGCAATCGCAGTCGCTTGTTTTACTGCTTTCTAATTTGAGGGCGTTCACCCGTTGACGGAGGAGATACTGTATGTCGCAGATTACGAAAAAGGCCCTGGAGCAATCCTTAAAGAATCTTCTTCTGAAAAAGCCGTTGAACAAAATTACAATCAACGATATTACGGAGGATTGCGGAATCAACCGGATGACCTTTTATTACCACTTTAAGGATATCTATGACCTGGTGGAGTGGGCCTGTCTCGAGGATGCAAGCAGGGCCTTGGAGGAAAAGAAAACCCACGATACCTGGCAGGAAGGTCTGATTCAGATATTTTATGCGGTGCGCGAAAATAAGCCTTTTATAATAAACGTTTACCGCTGTGTGCATCGGGAGCAGGTAGAAAGATATTTAAAACCTCTTACGGACAATTTGCTCATGGGTGTTGTGGAGGAGGAATCTGCCGGTATATCCGTGCGGGAGGAAGACAAGGCTTTTATTGCAAAGGTGTATTCTTACATTTTTGTGGGGCTGATGTTGGACTGGATTAAGGATGATATGAAGGAGGAACCGGAGCAGCTGGTAGGAAGGCTTGCGTTGGTAATTCAGGGCACATTTGCGAATGCCTTGGAAAGGTTTCGTATCGAAAAAACTTTATCAAAAACAGAGGATTGATAAAAATTTTTATAGTTTTCGGCTCGTGATAAGTTCTTTATCACGGGCCGTTTTCTGTTTATGGTAAACCTTTTGGGAAATCATATAATAAAAACATAAGATATAAAACAAAAGTCAGGAGGTAACCAATATGTACTATTCAGCAGGAACTTATGAATCTTTTGCACACCCTGAGAAGCCGAAGGACGTTGACAAAAAGTCCGCCTATATCATCGGCACCGGGCTTGCCGGTCTTACCGCGGCATTTTATCTGGTTCGTGACGGTCAGATGAAGGGTGAACACATCCATATTCTGGAAAAGCTGGAGCTTGCCGGAGGCAGCTGCGACGGCTTTAAGGATGTGACAAAGGGCTTTTATATGCGCGGCGGCAGAGAGATGGACAACCATTTTGAAGTAATGTGGGATACTTTTCGCGATGTTCCCTCTTTGGAAAATCCGGAAGTCTCTGTCCTTGACGAATACTATTGGCTTAATAAGCACGACCCCAACTATTCCCTGTGCAGGGCAACCGTAAATTGCGGTCAGGATGCTCATACCGACAAGAAATTCGAGTTGGACAAGGAGTCCGCAATGGCGCTGTCAAAACTGTTTATCACACCGGAAAAGGATCTGGAGGATAAGAAAATCTCTGAAGTTTTGCCGGACTCCTTCTGGTCCACGAATTTTTGGCTTTACTGGCAGACAATGTTCGCCTTTCAGCGTTGGTCAAGCGCACTGGAAATGAAGCGTTATCTGTGCCGCTATGTTCATCATATTGACGGTCTGCCTGACTTCAGCGCGCTTCGTTTTACGAAGTATAACCAGTATGAAAGCATGATTATGCCTTTGGTAAAATATCTGGAATCCCACGGTGTGAAAATTGAGTTCGGTATGGATGTAAAGAATGTAATCATTGAAACTGTGGGTGACAAAAAGGTGGCAAAGCAGATTATTTATGTCAAGGATGGCGTAAAGCAGTCTATTGACCTGGTGGAAGATGACCTGGTATTTATCACCAACGGCTGCTGTACCGATACTTCCTGCTACGGCGACCAGACGCATGCTCCGAATCTTTCCGGGGTAAAGAACGGTGCCGGTGAATCCTGGGATTTATGGAAGAACATTGCCAAGCAGGCAAAACATGGCGAGTTTGGCAATCCGGATAATTTCTGCGATGATTTCGAAGCGACAAACTGGATGAGTGCAACCATAGCGACCTCCAACGAGGAAATTATTCAGCATATTATCAAAATCTGTAAGAGAGATCCCCGCGAGGGAAAGGTGACTACCGGCGGTATCGTTACCATAAAGGACAGCACGGACAACTGGTATCTGTCCTGGACAATCAACCGTCAGCCTCAGTTTAAGGCACAGGATAAGGATACCATTTTGATTTGGGTTTATTCTCTCACTACCAACAAAGAGGGAAATTATGTGAAGAAGGCAATGCGTGACTGTACCGGTGAGGAGGTCTGCCGTGAGTGGCTGTACCATATCGGTATTCCCACTTCCGAAATTGAAGAGCTTGCAAAGAATGCATGTAATACAACGACCTGCTTTATGCCGTTTATCAATGCATTCTTCCAGCCCAGAAAGAATGAAGACCGTCCCCGCGTAGTACCGGAGGGTGCTGTAAACTTTGCATTCATCGGCCAGTTTGCGGAGACACCCAGAGACACGATTTTCACAACAGAGTATTCCATGCGTACCGGTATGGAATCCGTTTATACCCTGTTGAATGTGGATCGCGGCGTTCCCGAGGTCTGGGGAAGCAAATATGACGTCCGTGAACTGCTTCGCGCCTGCTATTATGCAATCGATAAGAAGCCCATTACGGATATCAAGCTTTCCTTCAAGGAAAAAGAGTTGCTGAAGGTTGTGATGAAAAAAGTAGAAGGTACCGATATCGAAATTCTCTTAAGAGAAAGTGGTCTGATTAAGTAAATAAAGCAAATGATGCGGACGGCAGAGGGAGAAATCCTTCTGCCGTTTTGCGTGATAAAATGTAATGCAGAGTAAAGAAATAATTGCTATAATGAATAGATAGTATTGCGATAACAGTGTGAGAAAAAGGAAACACATAGGAGGCTGGTACGGTGAAATTATTGCATTTAGGGGACCTTCATATAGGTAAATCAGTATGTGATTTCAGTATGATTGAGGATCAGAAATATATATTGGAGCAGATTTTGAAAATTGTCAAAAAGCAGAAGATTGATGCGGTTCTGATTGCAGGGGATATCTACGATAAATCTGTACCCAGCGAGGAGGCGGTAAGACTGCTGGATTTTTTTCTGTGCGGACTTTCCGAGACAGGTGCGGAAACCTTTGTAATCAGCGGAAATCACGATTCGGACGAAAGGCTGAGCTTCGGCAGCAGCCTGTTTGAGGCCAACAGGCTCTATATCTCGGCAAAATATGAGGGGGAGCTTTATAAGAGGGAGTGCAGGGATGAATTCGGAAAGATAAATATATTTCTGCTTCCTTTTGTCAAAGCGTCACAGGTAAAGCATTTTTACCCGGAGGAGAAGATTGAGTCCTATGACGACGCGGTGAGAACTGTCCTGTCCCACGCCCATGTGAATCCGGCGGAGCGGAATATTCTGGTGGCACATCAGTTTGTGGTAGGAAAAGGCGAAAATCCCACGCTTGCCGGCTCGGAGGGAGCAGCAGTACAAAGCGTGGGAAATGTGGAGAAAATAGGCGCGGACTGCTTTGACGATTTCGATTATGTTGCGTTGGGACATATTCACTCTCCCCAACAGGTGGGCAGAGAGACAGTCAGGTATTCCGGTTCCCTGCTCAAATACTCATTGAGTGAGGTAAACAATGAAAAAACCGTGCCGGTAGTCACTTTCGGAGAAAAGGGGGACATATCGGTGGAGCTGATTGGACTGAAGCCGCTTCGCGACATGAGACATCTGAAGGGCAGGATGGCACAGCTACTGGATAAAAAGAACATAACCTCCCCGGAGGATTATATCTACGTTACCCTGACAGACGAGGAGCCTGTAAATGATGCCATGAATATTTTCCGGCAGTATTATAAAAATACCATGAAAATTATTTTCGACAATGCTCATACCAGAGAAATAGAGCAAATGGATATCACCAAAATAACCCGGGAAAAAACCTATTCCGAGCTGATATCCGACTTTTACCGAATGATGTACGGGTGCGATATCAGTGAGGAGGAACTGCAGATAATGAAGGAAGTAGCGGGAGAGGCAGGTGTGACAGATGAAACCGATTAAGTTGATTATCAGCGCATTCGGACCCTATGCGGATAGGATGCCGGAGATTGATTTTGAACAGTTTGAAAACAGAGGTCTTTTTCTGATTTCAGGAGATACGGGAGCCGGAAAAACCACTATTTTTGATGCGGTCTGCTTTGCCTTATACGGGGAGACCAGCGGCAGCTACAGAGACACGAAAAATCTGCGCAGCGAATATGCGAAGCCTTCCGTACAAAGTTTTGTGGATTTCTATTTTTCCCATCAGGGGAAAAACTATCATGTGTACCGCCAGCCCTCCTATGACAGGCAGAAGCAGAGAGGCGAAGGAGTTATCACCGAAAAGGAAAAGGCAGAATTTTATTGTGAGGGGGAAAAACCCATCGAAGGAACCACAGCGGTGGATACTGCGGTCAGGGAGCTGCTCAGAATAGATTTTAGGCAGTTCAAGCAGATTGCCATGATTGCACAGGGTGAATTCTGGGATTTGCTGAATGCGTCAACGGAGGACAGGACAAAGATACTCAGAACCATCTTTATGACTTCAGGCTACCAGAATATGGGCTATAAACTTAAAGACAGGAAAAATGCCAGCTTTGCGGGGAGAAAGACAGCGGAAGACAGTATTATCCAGTATTTCCGGGACGCGGAGGCACCGGCTGGAAGCGGATTTGAGGAGGAGCTGAACTCCATGCAGGAAAAAGCCGGAAAGAGCGGCAGCGCATGGAATATTGAGGAAATGCTGGATATGCTTTCAAATATCACTTTGTGGGATAAGGAAGCGTTGAAGGAGGCTGAAAAGGAGCTTGATAGCGGGAATAGAGTTTTGGAGGAGAAAAAAGCGGCGCTGAACAGTGCCCATACCAACAATGAATTTCTGCGCCGCCTGAAAAGGTTCAAGGAAGAGAAGGAGCAACTGGATGCACAAAACGCGGAGATGAAGGAACTGGAAGCCCTGACAGAACGGCAGAAGGCGGCTGCCCGCGGGGTGAAGCCGACCTTTGATTTATGGAAGAAGGAAGAGGCCCGGGTAAAGGAAACCGGGGAAAAAATTACAGACAAGACAAAAGAATCTGAGGAGGCATCGGCAAAGGTGAGTCTGACGGAGGAGACTCTGAATAAGGCTCTGGAGGATAAACCAAAGGCGGAACAACTGAATAAAAAGGCAGAAAAGCTGGGAGAAGATTTAGAAAAGTATGAAGAAAGGGATGCATTGATTCTTACTGTCAATTCTTTGGAGAAAGAGGCAGGAGCCTTGATGGATGAGGAACAGTCACTGAAGGAAGCTGAGGCAGCGTTAAAGGAAAAAATCGGAAGGCTGGACGGCATTGTCAGGGAGCTGAAGAATTGCAGGGAGGATCTGGTAAAGATACAGAGCAGGGGTAAAGGTCTGGCTTCTTTAGGTTCAGTACTGGAGGATATTCTTGACAATTCGGTTCCGAAGTACAAAGCGGCGGAAAAGGATTTGAAGGACAGGCAGGATATTTTCAGGCAGGCGCAGGAGAAGTACAGTGATGCCGAGGAGAAGCGCAGACACTGTGAAAATATTCTGGATAACTGCCGTGCCGGAATTTTGGCCAGGGGGCTGGAGGAAGGAAGTAAATGTCCTGTCTGCGGTTCCACCCATCATCCCGAGCTTGCCCGGTTGCCCCATGAAAGCGCCACGGAACAGGAGTTTAAGGCATTGCAGGCAGCGGAGGAAAAGGCAAAAAGAGGCAAGGACGATGCGCTTTTGGCAGCAGAGAAGGCAAGGACAGCGTTAGAGGCCGGGGAAGCGCAGCTGCGGCTCCGCATCAGGGACTGTTTGGAAAACGAGTATTCTGCCGTGGAGGCGGATACAGACGGTTCTCCGGAGGAATTGTTTGAACTGATCTCCCGGGAACGGAAAGATATTATGGCTCAGATTTCAGAAAATACAAAGGAGGAAATCCGACTGGAGAAGGATTGCGAAGCCTATGACAGGGCTGCTTCAGATGTAGAAAAAGCCCGCGGAGAGGAGACGGAAAGCCTTGTCCGTAGGAGAGAGGACTACAGCTTCAGGAAGGAAAAGAATCAGACCTGTCTGGCGGAAAAAAGGACGGCCCTCAAGGAGTATGCAAAGCTGGAGTTTGGGGATTTTGAAACTGCGCATAAAGAGCAAAGGAAAGCCGAGACAGAGGCAGAAGCGATTCTGGAGACAATCGAAAAAGCTCAGAGAGCGAAGGCGGAGGCGGACAGCGAGAAAACAAGGATAGATGCGGCGATTCATACTCTGCAAGAGTCTTTGACGGCTCAAAGGGACAATACCGTCAAGCTCAGGAAAGACTTGGAGAAGGCACTGGCGGCAAAGAACTTTGCATCTGAGGAAGAATTTCTGGAGGTTTTGACTGATGAGGAAGAAATCGCGGAGAATGAGGCAAGGATAAACGAATACCATCAGGCGGTGGGGACAAATGCGGAACAGCTGAAACAGGCAGAGGAGGATGCCAAAGGCAGAAAAGAGGCGGATGAGATACAGCTTCAACAGGAGGTTGCGTATCAGAGCGGTATGGTGGAGGAGCTGCGTGGGAAGAAGACACAGATAGAATACAGGATTCGGAATAATGAGGAACTGAGAAAGAAGATATCCGGGCAGAAGAGTACTTTAGAAAAATACCGCCGGGAGAATGATATCTGTAACAGACTTTACAATCTTATCATGGGTGATATTCCGAACAAGGCAAAGATTACCTTTGAACAGTATATTCAGGCAGCAGGCTTTGACAATATCATAGCTGCGGCTAACAGGCGCCTTCTGCCCATGAGCGAAGGACAGTATGAATTATACAGAAAAGAAGATTCAAATGATAAAAAGAGCAAAACCATCCTGAACCTTGAGGTACAGGATAATTTTACCGGACACAGAAGACCTGTGGGAAATCTGTCCGGCGGCGAGAGCTTCAAGGCTTCCCTTAGTCTGGCACTCGGACTTTCCGATACGGTCTCGTCAAACCTGGGAGGTGTACAGATGGATGCGCTTTTTGTGGATGAAGGCTTTGGAACACTGGACAGGAAATCAATCGAAAATGCCATGGATATTTTGATTAACCTTTCCGGAACAGACAAGCTTGTGGGTATCATCAGCCATCGGGAGGAACTGATGGAGAATATTCCCCAACAGATCCGGGTGACAAAGACGAAAAACGGAAGCCGGATTGAAATAGATTCAGGTTTTTGATAAAAACCTATTGACATATAACTGATTATGCTGTATATATAACACATAAACAGTTGCGAAGGAGGCCACTTTGAAACTATTACAAAATTCAGGAATACCTATCTATCAGCAGATTGCAGACCAGCTGCGGGCTGATATTCTGGCGGGAAAGCTGAAGGAAGGAGAGTATCTTCCTTCTATCCGCGGACTGGCAAAGGATTTGAAAATCAGTGTTATCACTACCATGAAGGCGTATGAGCAGCTGGAAGCGGAAGGGCTGGTAACTGCAGCTCAGGGCAAGGGCTTTTATGTCAATGCCCAGGACAGTGAAATGCTGAAGGAGCAGCATATGCGGAAGGTAGAAGAAGCCTTGTTGGAGGCAATTCATGCGGCAGAGGTTGCGGGAATGACAAATGCCCAGTTGCAGGAGACACTGTCAGCTCTGCTCAACATGGAGGAGTAAGCTGCCGGAGGAGACAGGTCATCGGCGGAAACGGCTATTTATGCCGGGAACGTCATAATTGAACCTTGAACAAAAAACATTATCGGAATGGAGATTATCATGGAGACAAACAGTGTAGTAAAGGTAACCGACCTTCAGAAGAAATATAAAGGTTTTGAGCTTTCTATCCCTCAGCTGGGGATTCCCAAGGGATACGCGACAGCCCTCATCGGAGAGAACGGTGCGGGAAAAACAACCCTATTGAATCTGATGGCCGGAATCCGTCTGGACTTTCAGGGACAGATTACATACTTTGACAAGAAGGAGAAGCTGGGCTGTAAGGTTCAGGAGAGGATGGGCTATACCGGTCCGGGCAGCTATTTCCTGCCTCATTGGACGGTAAAGCAGGTAGAAGAAATCAGCAGCCTTTTGTTTGAGAACTTCCATCGGGACAGATTTCAGGCTATCTGCGATGAACTCAATATCCCTGTAGGTGTCACCAAGGAAGTGAAGAACCTTTCCGACGGAAACAGGATGAAGCTGATGTTGGCGGCAGTGTTGGCAAGAGATACGGAGCTGTTGATTCTGGATGAGCCGGCGTCTCCTTTGGACCCTCTGATGCGCGATAAGCTCTGCGATATCCTCCGGGAGTATCTGGAGCAAGGGAACGGAGAGCATTCCGTATTTTTCTCTACCCACAATATCGCTGACATGGAAAACGTGACAGACTATGCCATCATCATGGAGCACGGAAATATTGTGGAGCAGGGATTTGTGGAGGATTTGAAGGAAAAATATGTGTCGGTGAAGGGTGAGGCAGAGGATGCAGATGCTGCAAGGAAAATTCTGTTTACCATGACAAAGAATGCCTACGGATTTGAAGGCATCTGCCTTGCGGAAAACATGGATAAACTGGCCGGCATGGATATCTCCGTGGAGACGCCTACTTTGTCACAAATCAGTGTTGCAGTCATGAAGGCCAACACAAGCTTGAAGTTTGCGTAAAGGGGAGAAGCTCATGAAACAGAAAATAAAAGGATATCTGGTATTTACTTCCCTGGGTTATCGGGTGGGTGTATTTATCCTGATGCCGTTGGCTCTTGTAGGAATACAAGTGCTTTTCTCAGGGCCGGCAGGCGGCATGCTTCTGCCACTTTTGGAAATTATGGCGGACAATTGGTTCTTGGGAGGAATACAGGAAAAGAATGCGGAAAATCTGGATTATCTGAAAACCTCTTTCAAGGGAATGAAGGTTATGAGAAGCACTCTGATAATGGATTTATCCAGACGGTTAATAACAGCTGTGGTAGTTTTCGGCATCTGTTTCTTGATGAACCGGTTTCTGTTTAACATGGATTCTCAGGTAGGAGCAGATTTGATTTTGCCGGTGTTGATGAGCTACAGCCTGTCTGTTCTGGGAACACTGATAACCAGATTTCAGAGTTATCTTTGGGTAAGTATGGTGGCAGGCTATATTGCCGCAATTATCGGTGCCATATTTTTTATTCTGGTGATGTTTGGTGTAATGAAGGTTCTTGTGATAAATATTGTATTTGCTGTTCTGGCAGTGGTTTTCAGTATCCTTGCGGTAAAGATTGCTATGGCAAGGGTAGAGGGAGGTTATTATGATAAGTGATTTAAAGCTTGGATTTCGGGTTTTAAAATATGCACATGCTTTAAAAAGTTCTCTGGCAATTGGCATCATAATGGGCGTGCTGGGTGTCGCTATGTGTCTTATGGGCATACTTGGGATGGAAAATTTCATGGGCGGGTACTTTATTATGATGATGGCATTGTTTTTGATACAGCTGCTCTGGTCCGTGAACGCATCAAATCTGGTTCAGGCATCTCCCATGAAAAAGAAACTTCAGACCTCTGTACCGGCTGTCCTGAGTGCTTTTTGTATGACCGCGGGATATCTGTTTGTGGTTCTGACAGAGGTTATCGTAGGCTGTATCAGACCGGACAGACTCAGCTATATCTGTGTTCTGATTTTGTTTACCGCCATTATTATGGGAGTAATTATGCTTTACAGCGCCATCTGTTATAAATACTTCTTTCTTGGTACAATATTATTTATAGCTTGTTTTATATCATGCTACAGTTTCCTGATGAGTGGAACAGAGCAGCTGGCGAAGCTTATGCAGTCCGATTGGAATTGCTTTGTCCTGACAAGTATTCTGGGATTGGTTATTTTATGGGTGTGCGGTGTTTTGCAGTACTTTATTTCCCTGGCAGTGTATAAAGCACCTATGTCAAAGCGTGCTCAGATGGCAACACTCAGAAGGCAATTGTAAGGTCATAACAAGGGATAGCCGGTTTCTCCGTGAAAGGCGGATAGCCGGCTTTTTTTGCTGTAAAAACACTGGAGGGTAACCAGGCTAATTCATAGGAAAGTATGTGTTTTCTCTTGGATGTGGAAAGAATATGTGATAAAATGTGAATTACATAAATGTTTGGGGGTGGTTATATGGAGCAGGATTATATTACACTGACAATCGGGAAACAGAAAAATATTGCCCTGATTGCACACGACGGGAAAAAGAGCGAGCTGATTCAGTGGTGTAAGGAAAATGAGGAAATTTTGAGAAGACATTTTCTCTGCGGCACCGGAACCACGGCGCGGATGATTACGGAGAATACGGGACTGCCCGTGAAGGGCTACAACAGCGGTCCCTTAGGCGGAGATCAGCAGATTGGTGCAAAAATTGTGGAGGGTAAGATTGACTTTGTGATTTTCTTTTCCGACCCGTTGACGGCTGCACCTCATGACCCGGATGTGAAGGCACTGCTTCGCATTGCTCAGGTGTATGACATTCCCATAGCCAACAATAAGGCTACGGCAGACTTTTTGATTCACTCCTCTCTGATGAATGAGAGCTATGACCACAATGTCATCAATTTTAATAAGTCCATTGCGGAAAGGGCACAAAATCTGCCTCACTGACGAAGCAGGCGAAAGGAGTCAAAAACCATGAGCAAGAAATCTTATTCTGTGAAAAAATATGCTGAGACAGCCAGACAGGCGGTGGCTGAGGGAATTGTCATGCTGAAAAATGAGGGAGGGGTTCTTCCTCTTCCGGCCGGAAGCAGGATTGCCCTGTTCGGACGAAGCCAGTTTTGCTATTACAAGAGCGGCACGGGTTCCGGCGGATTGGTAAATACCGCCTATGTAACCGGAATCAAAGAGGCACTGGAAGGTGACAGCCGATTTGAGTTAAATGAAATGCTGATGAAAACCTATGAGGAGTGGCTGCAGAGCCATCCTTTTGACACGGGAAACGGCTGGGCACAGGAGCCCTGGTTTCAGGAGGAAATGCCGATTTCGAGAGAATTGGCTGAGAGAGCAAGGGAAACCTCCGATACGGCAGTCATTATTATCGGGCGTACTGCCGGAGAGGATAAGGACAACTTGGTGGAGGAGGGAAGTTATCTTCTGACGAAAACGGAGGAAGAGATGCTTCAGACAGTATGCGGTGTATTTGAACGTACGGTGGTGTTGCTGAATGTGGGTAATATCATTGATATGAAATGGGTAGAACAATATTCTCCCTCCGCTGTCATTTATGTGTGGCAGGGAGGTCAGGAGGGCGGCAACGGTGTGCTGGATGTGCTGAGCGGTGATGTCTGTCCTTCGGGAAGACTTACCGACACAGTTGCTTATGACATTGAGGACTATCCTTCCACAAAGTATTATGGGGATTCTATAAGGAATTTCTATGCGGAGGATATTTATGTAGGATATCGCTATTTTTCAACCTTTGCGCCGGAAAAGGTAATGTATCCCTTCGGTTTCGGACTGTCCTACACAAATTTTGAGATGAAAGCAGAGCTTACAGGAAACTCTGCGGACAAGGTCCGGATACAGGTGAAAAATGTCGGAGCCTGTGAGGGAAAAGAAGTAGTTCAGGTGTACTGTCAGACTCCTCAGGGTGCCTTGGGTAAAGCGTCGAGAGTACTCTGCGGATTTGCCAAGACAAGGGAGTTGGCACCCGGTGAGAGTCAGGAACTGTCGGTAACAATTCCTGCGTACTGTCTGGCATCCTATGATGACAGCGGAGCTACAGGACACAAATCCTGCTATGTGCTGGAAGCGGGAGAGTACGTTTTTTATGTAGGAGAAAATGTAAGAGACGCAAAGAAAGCGGGTGCCTTTACCTTGCAGGAATTGGTGGTTACGGAGCAGTTGGAGGAAGCTTTGGCACCCGTAACAGCTTTTCAGCGCATGAAGCCCGGAAGACAGAAGGCAGACGGTACTTATGAGCCTGTATGGCAGCAGGTATCTCTTCGCACGGTGGACCCGAAGCAGAAGAGGTTACACAGGCTGCCGGAGGAGTACAAATATACGGGAAACTGCGGATACAGATTATCCGATGTGGAGACCGGAAAGGCTTCTATGGGAGAGTTTCTGGCACAGTTGACGGATGAGGAGCTGTGCTGTATGGTTCGAGGCGAGGGCATGTGCTCCCCCAAGGTGACGCCCGGAACTGCGGGAGCTTTCGGAGGTGTCACGGAGAGCCTGTTAAATTACGGTATCCCCATCGGTTGTTGTGCCGACGGACCCAGCGGAATTCGTATGGACTGCGGGACAATTGCCTTTGCCATGCCTAATGGAACGTGTCTTGCATGTACCTTTAACGAAGCGCTGGTAGGAGAGCTGTACGAGTGGGAAGGAATGGAGCTCCGTAAAAATCAGGTGGATACCCTGCTGGGACCGGGAATGAACATTCACAGGAATCCTTTGAACGGGCGTAACTTCGAGTATTTTTCCGAGGACCCGCTACTGACCGGCAGAATGGCGGCTGCTCAGCTTTTGGGCATGCAAAAATATGATGTGACGGGAACTATCAAGCATTTTGCCTGCAATAATCAGGAACACAGCAGGAATTTTGCGGAAGCCGTGGTATCCGAGAGAGCGCTCCGTGAAATTTATTTGAAAGGCTTTGAGATTGCGGTTAAGGAAGGTGAGGCACGCTCCATTATGTCCACATACGGACCTGTAAACGGTCTCTGGACGGCGGGAGGCTATGATTTGCTGACCACAATTCTTAGAAAAGAGTGGGGCTACACCGGAATTGTCATGACTGACTGGTGGGCAAAAGCAAATGAAGAGGGAGAAGCCGCAACCATGCAGAATACGGCAGCTATGGTGCGCAGCCAGAATGATATATACATGGTTACGGCAGATGCCCTCAGCAATTCCAACGATGATAACTCCATGGCAGAGTTGAAAAAGGGTACTGTTACCAGAGGAGAATTTCAACGCAGTGCAGCAAATATCTGCCGTTTCCTGTTGGCTTCACCCGCTTACTTCAGGATGATGGGCAGAGAGACGGAGCTGGACAGAGAGCTACGGAAATGTGCCGAGCAGGAGAATGATGCTATGGGTCCCATCCTGAAAGTGGAGATGTCGGACAAGGCAGAGCTCGACTCATCCCTGATTGATACCGCCAAGGGTAAGAGCACTACCATTCAAGTTGCGGTGAAGGAGAGAGGCACCTTCCGGTTGGAGTTTGCCTGCCGGGCCTCTGCGGGAACTGCCGATTTAGCTCAACTTCCCGTCTCCGTATTTTGGGACAAACAGTTGATGGAGACAGTGACGCTGGCGGGTTCCGATAAGGAATGGCAGACCAGGGTGATTCATTTCCCGGAGCCGCTGTTCCATTACACCTTCTTTATCAAACTGTTCTTTGGAATGAGCGGTATGGAGCTAAAGGATGTGAAAATAATTATGGAAGAGTCCATGGAGGAGCAGATACGCCGCCAAAACAAGGAACGCAAAGAGAATATTGAGGAATAGCGCCCTTGTGGGATTGTGTTATGCAGTCTTTTTGGGAAAACGAAAATAGCCGTCACTACTGCGATAGTGACGGCTTTCTTTTTATCAGTTTTATAATCAGTTTCACAATCAGTATCACCAACAGAATGATAATCGCCAGAACAACCATAACTGCCAGTACAATCATCACAGCGTACTTGTTGGGATTTTTTATCAGGTCGAAAAGGTTTGTGCTATCCTCCACAACCTTGCGGCCCTGAAACTCACCGTAGAAAGAGGGGACATTGGCAATACCGTCTCCGTCCGTGTCCTCGAGGCAATCCAGATACTCTGCGATGGCAGCCCAAGCCTTTATCTCCTGTCCGTCGGAGATGATGATGGCATCCTCAATGTTTCCGATGGGTGTACCGTCAGCAAATTTGGGCTGGATGGAAAGAAGCCCGTAGGAGATATCCGTTACCGCTCCAAGCATCTGACCGCTGTACAAATCGCAGACCACGCGGTAGAGTTTGTCGTCCTGAATCTCTATACGGCGGCCGTCGGAGCCGGGAATATAGCAGTCTGTGGTTCTGTTCAATATTATGCGGTGCGGATTGAAGGAGAAATTCATGCCGGAAATATACAGTCTTGCCGCCGGCATGAGATCTGACACGGAGGCGTCAATTTCCGTTACTGTTCTTATCTCTTTTCCCGTCAGATAAACACTGATGAGAGGATAACCGGGAATGCCGTCCGAACCGATTCCCAAGGAATAAGCGTTGAACACGTCCTCTACGGTAATATCCCCTTTTGGCAGAGTATCTCTGACACAGCCGGAGGGAACAATGGCAAAGTCCACAGGATTATCGTCTCCGGTATCTGCGTTGGAAACAGAGTATAAAAAAGCATCCGACAGGATATTTCCCAAATTGTGGTCTGTATGAATGTCATATAAGTCGGAGGAGTTGGAAAAGACCACATCGTTTTGTGCCAGCACCTGATTCCTGGTATAGCCGAAGGAAGAAAGGTAGACGGAATCCACGATTTCCATAAAGCTGTCAATCTTTTCCTGGGTCGGCTCGTCGGATGCAATTTCCGGAGTTACGGGAATCAGATTGTAGGAGTCGATTATCCATCGTCCGTCCTCTTTCCGGGTCATGGATAGAGTACCCAGATTTTTACCGTATTCTCCGCAGGAGACAATATAGGTATCTCCGTGCTGAATGGGTTCTGTCAGAGTTGTGTGTGTATGACCGCTGATAATCAAATCGATTTCGGGTACATTCTTTGCCAGAATCTCATCTTCGGATTTGCTTTCATTTTCATTGGTTCCGCTGTGAGAGACACATACAATCATGTCTACATTTTCATTTGATCTGATTTCCGCAACGGTTTCCGCGGCAGCCTCGGAGGCATCTCGGAACTTGAGAGCACAGGTAGGAGCACAGGCAAGGGAATCCACTCCGAAAACACCGAACACAGCAATTCGCACATCTCCTTTATCCAACAAAATATAGTCCTGCAAACCATAGCTTTCAAAGGCGTCCTTTAACAGATGCTGTTCTTCCGTAAGTCCCTCAGCTTCCATGGCTTCCCAGTCGATATTGCAGAGCACCATGGCAGGGACAGGTTCACCGCTTTTCTTTGCAGCATTCAGGGTTCCTGCCAGCCCGGTAGAGCGATAGTCAAATTCATGATTGCCCAGGGTTGTTACCTCACATCCCAATGCTCCAAGCATGCGAAGTTCTGCAGCTTCACTGTCGTAGATAGTCTGTACAAGAGTTCCCATGGAGAAGTCTCCTGCATCCAGAACTAGAGCGTTGGGGTTTTTGTCTTTAATCTCGTTAATCAGTGTCTTGATTTGAGAAAATCCGCCCACGGTGGCAACTTCACCGTCTTCCAAGGTGAGAAAGCTGTCAAGATGGGAATGGGTATCGTGAAGGAACATAATTTCCATCTGCTTGCCGGTATCGGGGTCAGGGGCAGCCAGGCCTGTGACGGATACTAAGACAGAGAAAAGCAGCACCGACACCAGGCCGGATACTGTCAACTTGAATGAATGTTTCATACGAAAATCTCCTTTGGGTTTTACAAGTCACATAGGTTAATTATAGATTAGTTTTGCTTTTTGGGCAAGAGCCGAACCGCCTGAAAAAAACAGATTGAAAAGTTGCACCGAATCTAGTACAGTGAAAACAAATACTTTATTCTGAAAGGAAGGTTTTTCAAGATGGAGAGATGGGCAAGAGCAAAATATCAGCCGGTTCTTCCTCTGGGGGAGGATGGACGGCGTATCACAGGAAGCAGAGAGCATATTACACTTTCAAAAAATGCAGCCAAGGAGGGAATGGTTCTTCTGAAAAACGAAGGCGGTTTGCTGCCTCTGAAAAAGGGAAGTAAGGTTGCGTTGTTCGGCAAGGCAACCTTTGACTATGTAAAGGGAGGCGGGGGCAGCGGCGATGTGACGGTTGCCTACACCCGCAATTTATATGAAGGATTTAAGGAAAAGGCAGGTTATGTGGAAATTTTTGAGGAACTTGCTTCCTTTTACAGAGAAAACGTGAAGGAACAGTATGCCGGAGGAAGAGAACCGGGAATGACGGCAGAGCCCGCCGTTCCGGAGGAACTTTTGAAAAAGGCAGCTGCTTTTACCGATACCGCGATTATCAGCATTTGCCGTTTTTCCGGGGAAGGCTGGGACAGAAAGAGCATCTATGACAAAAAGGGAAAAGAGGACAATGTGGCCATTGCCGGACAGGAGGAAAAGCAGGATTCCAAGGATGAGCTTTTCGAGGATGGTGACTTTTATCTGACCCACGCTGAAAAAGCCATGGTGGAGGCTGTAAAAAAGAATTTTGCAAAAATTGTAGTGGTGATGAACGTAGGAGGTATGGTGGATACAGACTGGTTTGCGGCGGATGACAAAATCCGGTCTGTACTCATGGCATGGCAGGGAGGCATCGAGGGCGGTCTTGCAGCGGCAGAACTGCTGATCGGTGACGGAAATCCCAGCGGCAAACTTACCGATACCTTTGCAAAGAGGCTGGAGGACTACCCCTCCACATATAACTTCCATGAGTCCGACGACTATGTAGAGTACACAGATGATATTTATGTGGGTTACCGCTATTTTGAGACAATACCCGGAGCGGCGGAGAAGGTGAATTATCCTTTCGGATTCGGGCTGTCCTACACGAAATTCTCTTTGTCTGCTCCCATAGTAGAAAAAAGAGGTCATCATATCCGTGTTATGGTGGATGTCTGTAACATGGGTGAAATGGCAGGAAAAGAAGTGGTGCAGGTCTATTACAGTGCACCTCAGGGAAAGCTGGGAAAACCCGCAAGAGAGCTGGCAGCTTTCCGCAAGACGCGGCTGTTACAGCCCGGTGAAAGCCAGACGGTGGTATTGCGGTTTACCATAAACAATATGGCTTCTTACGATGATTTGGGAAAGGTGGCGAAATCCGCCTATGTTCTGGAAAAGGGAGAATACCGTTTCTATATAGGCACTTCCGTGCGCGATACGGTGGAAGACAATTTTGTGATGGTGCTGGAGGAAGATATTATCACGGAGCAACTCTCCTCCAGGATGGTGCCCACACAGTTGGGAAAGCGCATGCTGGCGGACGGACAGTACGAGGAGCTTCCTCAGGGAGAACCGGTGGATACGGATGCAAGTATATTCCCGTCAAAACTGACTCCGGCGGAAGCAGATGGCGTAACTCCGGTTGTAAGGCGCCGGGAAAGTTATCATTTGTGGGGCTACACCGATAACAAGCCTAAGTTGATTGACGTGGCGGAGGGAAGGATGAGTCCGGATGAATTCGTGGCACAGCTGCCTGACCGGGAGCTGGCTGAGTTGCTTGGCGGGCAGCCCAATACGGGTGTAGCAAATACCTTCGGCTACGGAAATCTGCCGGACTACGGAGTACCTAATATTATGACTGCAGACGGACCTGCAGGGGTAAGGATTGCTCCTCAGTGCGGTGTTTGCACTACAGCCTGGCCCTGTTCTACCTTACTTGCATGCACCTGGAATCCGGAGCTGGTAGAGCAGGTAGGCGCAGCGGGTGGTGCGGAAGCCAAGGAAAATAACATCGGTGCATGGCTGACTCCTGCGGTAAATATCCACAGAAGTCCCCTTTGTGGCAGAAACTTTGAGTATTATTCCGAAGATCCCTTCCTCGTAGGTAAAATGGCGGGAGCCATGGTTACCGGTATTCAGAGCAATCATGTGGCAGCTACAGTAAAGCACTTTGCGTTGAATAATAAGGAAACCAACCGTCGGGAGAGTGATTCCAGAGCTTCGGAGCGTGCTATTCGGGAAATTTATCTGAAGGGATTTGAGATAATCGTGAAAGAGGCAAAGCCCTGGAGCATTATGTCTTCCTACAATATTATCAACGGACACAGGGCTTCCGAGAACAGGGAGTTGCTGGAGGATATTCTCAGAGGTGAGTGGGGCTTCGACGGAATGGTGACTACCGACTGGTGGACCTGCGGTGAGCATTACAAGGAAGTCAAAGCCGGAAATGATATAAAGATGGGGCTGGGATTCCCGGAAAGACTGCTTGAGGCGATGGAAAAGGGTGCACTTACCAGAGATGAGATGGAAATCTGTGCCCGGAGAATCCTTGGGCTCATACTCAAGATAGATTAAAGCGGATTCTTTATCAAAATTTAATCTTTCATTTCGTGATTTCACAAAAGATATGTGATAAAGTGTAACGTGAATTGCGAAAGGATTGAATATATGAGCAGGAATACAGATAACGAAATGGCCCGAATCCAGAGAGGACTTGAAGAATTTCTGGAGCAGGAGATGGCATCGGAAAACGGTGATAGAAGCAGGAGAAACAACAGCAATAACAGCAATAACAGGGAGCCGCAGCTCTTTGATTTAGAGGAGGATTGGGACAGTAAGACACGGAGGAAAACACGTGGGAGAACCGACAGGGTAAGCTCCGGGGTAATGCAATCGGACAGGGCACGGAACAATAAAGCACAATCAGGGAAAAAGCAAAACGGAAAAGTGCAGTCCGTAAAAATACAGTCCGGAAGGAAGTGCAAAAAGCAATCTGAAGCAAACAGAGGCAGTAAGGGGAAGTCCCACAAAGGGTTCAGGAGATTTCTGGTGGCAGTTGTCCTTGTCATTGCATTGCTTGGCGTAGGCCTGTATTCATTCGTGGGAGCAGTGTATCAGAAACTGAATTATGTGGTGGTGGAATCTGTGGCCGGTTTACCGATGAAGGAGGATGGTGTGGTGAATATCCTTCTGATAGGAAATGATTCCCGGGAAAACGGGGATGACGGACGCTCGGATGCCATGATTCTGCTTTCTGTCAGCAGCAGGACAAAGACAATTTACATGACATCGTTGCTCAGGGATATCTATGTGGAAATACCGGGGCATGACAGCAACCGCCTGAATGCGGCTTATTCCTTCGGGGGTGCAGAGCTGTTGATGGAGACAGTGGAAAAGAATTTCGGGATTCCCGTAAGCCGATATGTCCAGGTAAATTTTCAGGCTTTTGTGGGACTGGTGGATTCTGTGGGCGGTGTTGACCTGGAATTGTCGAAAGAGGAAATCGAATATGTAAACGGGTATCTGGTGGAATACAACATGCTGACCGGGAGACCCCAGGGTACGGATAACATGGACCCTCAAGCTGCCGGAATGGTGCATTTGAACGGACCTCAGGCGCTGGCTTATTGTCGGAACCGTTACCTCGGAACTGACTTTGGGCGGACAGAGCGCCAGAGAAAGGTGCTGACGGAGGTTATCAAAAAGATTCCCGGAGCATTACTTACCAACGGTTCAGAACTTTTTAATGCACTGATGCCTAATCTGACCACAAATTTGACGCAAAATGAATGCTTCAGCCTGAGTCTGATGGCTGGTAAGGCACTGACCTATGATATCATTGCGGACAGTATTCCACAGCCCGGCACATACAGGGATGTCACTATCCGAAAGATGTCTGTGCTGGAGGTGGATTTTGAAACTAACCGGAACTACTTAAGAGACAAGTTATACGGAGGACAAGAGTGATGGATGTAATAATTATAGTGTTTGTGGGTGCTATGTGTGCTCTGGCGGCCACAAAGATATTCCGTTCGGAGGAGCGGAACAAGATATTTAACGAACGGCCCATTGAGGTTGTGGATGTCAAAAAATATAACCGATTTTGTGGGTTTCTGGTTATCGGCTTCGGTGTTGTGGCGGAAATCACAATTTTCATTGCCTGTGCTTTCGGCGGGATTGTCACCATATTATGTACAATAGCCATCGCTGTGGAAGCCTTTGCCGTAATGAAAATATATAGTAAAAATGAAATAAAGATGTTAAAAAAGAGGTAACGGAGATAACAGTATGAGCAAAAAGAAAGCCCTGCTTATTCTTGCGGGAGCATTGTGTCTTCTGACTGCCTGCGGAGATGATTTAAGCATCACTGTTCCCGCGCCGGGTGAAAGTCTGCCGGTATGTGCCGATGGTCAGGCAGAAACCGATGATACCGATGATATAGAAGATACGGATGATACGGAAGATGAAGGGCAGATGTCTCAGGATGTGGAGCCGGAGGAGATTACCATTACCATCTCTGCGGCGGGAGATGCCACACTGGGAAATTATTACGGACAGGATTATTCCTGGTCCTTTCGGGAAATGTGGGAGAAACAGCAGGATGCCTCCTATTTTTTGGAAAATGTATATGATATCTTTAGTGGTGACGATATGACGGTTGTCAACCTGGAAGGTTCCCTGACGCGTGCGGAGGAACGAAGGGAAAATCAGACCTACTGCATCAGCGGAGATCCGGAATATGTAAATATTCTGACGGAAGGAAGTGTGGAAGCAGTCACCATGGCGAACAATCACCGGCTGGATTATTTTGAGCAGGGAACGAAGGATACCGTAGCGGCTTTAGATGATGCAGGAATTGCCTATGCTTATGACAGTCATTTAGGTGTTTATGAGACCAAGGGAATCCGCATCGGATTTGTGGCGGTCAATGAAGTAGGCCAGGGCGCCGGTGTGGAAAAATATCTTCGGGAAGGTATCGGGTTATTGCAGGAAGAAGGGGCAGATTTGATTCTTGCCTGCTGTCACTGGGGAGTTGAGAGAGAAAATTACCCGGAGGAATATCAACAGAGTCTGGGAAAGCAATGTATTGACTGGGGTGCAGACCTGGTGCTGGGGCATCATCCCCATGTACTTCAGGGAATAGAAGAGTACAAAGGAAAATATATCGTTTACAGTCTGGGAAATTTCTGCTTCGGAGCAAATCGAAATCCTGCGGATAAGGATTGCATTATCTTTCAACAGACCTTCACCTTTTTGGACGGCGAGCAACAGACTGATACAGAAGCCAGAGTCATTCCATGTTCTATCAGTTCTGTGTCAAATCGAAACGATTATAAGCCGACACCTGCCGGGGACGATGAAGCCCGGCGAATTCTGGACAGAATGAATGAATACAGCATGCAGTTTGGCGTGCAGCTGGATGAAGAGGGATACATAGTAAAATGAGAGGAATCTATTTTGACGGAAAAAGAGCGGTTTACAGGGAGGATTTACCCAAACCTGTACCGGAACAGAAGGAAAGCCTGATACGGGTACTGATGGCGGCGGTTTGCAACACGGATAAGGAGATATTGCGGGGTTACAGACCGGACTTCAAAGGAGTCATGGGACATGAGTTTGTGGGAGTGGTGGAGGAATCTCCCGATGCTTCCCTGATTGGGAAACGGGTGGTAGGAGAATTAAATGCTGCTTGCGGAAAATGTGTTTACTGCCGTACCGGCAGACCTACCCACTGTACCTCCAGGCGAGTGTTGGGAATGCATGACAAGGACGGTTGTTTTGCGGAGTACATGACCATAGACACCGACCTTCTGCATGCGGTTCCCAAGGAATTGCCTACGGAAAAGGCAATTTACACGGAGCCTCTGGCAGCAGCCTTCGAAATTATGACACAGTTGTCATTCACGGAAGACAGGAATATTGCCGTTCTCGGGGACGGGAGACTTGCCTATTGTGTAGTTCAGGCAATGAATGCGGAAGGACACCGGGTGACGGTGGTGGGAAAGCACCCTGAAAAGCTGGAGTTGTTTAAACCCTTTGCGGATGTGACCATGGAGCGGGAAAAAGAAGGTTATGAAGTGGTAGTGGAGGCTACGGGCTCTCCCTCCGGTATTCTGCAGGCTTTGGAGATGGTGCGCAAGAAGGGAACCATCGTTTTGAAGAGCACCTATGCCGGGGAGGTGTCGCTGCCGTTCAGCCAGGTGGCAGTAAACGAAATCAGTATTGTCGGCAGCAGATGCGGCCCCTTTGTTCCTGCGCTGGAGGCGCTGGCATCGGGAAAGGCGCAGTTTCCCGATATCAAACTTTTTGACATGGAGAATTTTGAGGAGGCTTTTGCATTTTCAGGATTTAAGGCAGGATTTTTTCAGAATAATCCATTTCCGGATCAGAAAAAACAAGATATAGTTTATGTATAGGTTATATTGGATGTATACGAAGAAAGGTATGGTATCAAAATGGAAAAGAGAAAGATGGAAAAACTAGGGGTAGAAACCTCTCTCTTGGGGTTCGGATGTATGCGTTTTCCCGTGACAAAAGACGGAAAAATCAATGAGCCGGAAGCGGAAAAGATGCTGGATAAGGCTATCGCTGCCGGGGTCAACTATATTGATACCGCATATCCTTACCACAACGGAGAAAGCGAGCCTTTTGTCGGAAGGGCTTTGAAAAAGTATGACAGAGGCAGCTTCTGTCTTGCCACTAAGCTGCCATGTTGGCTGGTGAATACGTTGGAGGATGCAGACAGGCTGTTTCAGGAACAGCTGACCAGGCTTCAGACCGATTACATAGATTTTTATCTCCTCCATGCGTTGAACAGAGAACGCTTTCAGTCTATGGTAAAGCTTGGCGTCGTAGAGCGCCTGAAGCAGCTTCAGACGGAAGGAAAGATTAAGCATCTGGGATTTTCCTTCCATGACAGCTTCGAAGCATTTGAGGAAATCATCAATTACAGGGACTGGGATTTCTGCCAGATTCAGCTGAATTATATGGATACCAAGGACGGTCCCGGCATGAGAGGTTATGAACTGGCGGAAAAGAAAGGCGTACCCCTGATTATTATGGAGCCTGTCAAAGGTGGTTCTCTTGCCTGTTTTGCGGAGGATATTACAAGCATGTTTCGCAAGCTGGAGCCGGACGCCTCTACTGCCAGCTTTGCCCTGCGCTGGGTGGGAACGCTGCCCAACGTAAAGGTTATCTTAAGCGGTATGTCTACTATGGAACAGGTGGAGGATAATCTCAAGACCTTTGACAACTTCAAGCCATTGACATCTACAGAAACAAAAGCAATAGAGGATATTGTTTCCCTGATTAACAGCCGCGTGCAGAATGGCTGTACAGGCTGCCGTTACTGTATGCCCTGCCCGGCGGGGGTAGATATTCCCGGCAACTTCCGCGTCTGGAACACCTACCATATGTACCAGAATTATAATGTGGTAGGCTGGCAGTGGGAAAAAGAAATTGGAGAGAGCAAGCAGGCAAAGAACTGTATCAAATGCGGCAAATGTGAAAAAGTATGTCCCCAGAAGCTTTCTATCCGTGAGGATTTGGAGAAGGTTCAGGCGGATTTGGACAAGAAAGAGTTTGTTTTATAATGGAAAAAGCATTCAAACTGGATTTTGAAAATGACAAAATCGGAAGTCTTTATGTGAATTGCTGCGGTTGCTCCCGGACGGAGAGCCTGCACAGTTTCGGGCCGGCCTCCAAACCCCATTATCTGATTCATTATGTCTTAAGCGGCAAGGGAATCTTTCGATTCCATGATAAAGAATACCGCCTGGAAGCCGGCTACGGTTTTCTGATTCAGCCAAACGAGCTGGCTTTCTATCAGGCAGATGAGAAAGAGCCCTGGAGCTATCTCTGGGTCGGGTTCGGGGGAAGCCGTGCAGAAGAATACCTGACATCCATGGGCTTGTCGGCGCGACACCCCATTTTTGCCTGCGACAGAGACGAGGAGCTTTATGCCATTGTGCGGGATATGATGGAACATAACACCTTCGGCATGGCAAACGACCTGCGCAGGAACGGACAGATGAGCGTCTTTTTGTCGGTGCTGGCGGAGAGTGCCGGAGTGGTGGAAAAGGAAGAGGAGGATAAGGGAAACCAGTATGTCAAAAAGGCGGTTTCCTTTATTCAGAGCAATTACTGTAATCCCATCAAGGTGACGGATGTGGCAGATTATGTGTGCATCAACAGAAGCTATCTGTATACCCTGTTTCAGAATTACCTGGGAATGTCACCCCAGCAGTTTCTGACTACCTTCCGCATCACAAAAGCCCGAGAACTGCTTGATTCCACGTCCTATCCTATTGAAAGCATCGCTCTTTCCTGCGGATACAGCGATGCGTTGGTATTTACCAAGGCATTTCATGCCATGAAGGGCATGTCTCCCTCCCAGTACCGCAAGCAGAGCCATCGGGAGAGCACCAGAGAACAGCTGCGGGAGGTAGAGGACTTAATTACGCTATTGATAAAGAGGAATGGTTCAGATTGATGCTGAAGCATCAGGCGTTAACATGCACCATGGTTTATGCAGCACCCGGGCGCTAACATGCACATTTCTTTGTTCGACGCGCTTGCGACTCGACACAACGGTACATAAGGCAGCAGAATACGCAGCCTAAGTACCGGTGTCTCGTACAGTCTCCCAAAGATATGTGCATGTTTCTCCCTGTATCATTAACCGTGGGATGAACGGTCCGGGTAAGAAAAATATCTTGCAATTTAGATAATAATATGCTATCGTCAATACAAGCAAAGATTAAACTTCTGATAATCTGATTTCAAATATCTGTGAATACATCGTAATATTTCGAATCCTTGCTAAATCACATGAAAAGAGCAAGAACAAAGCACTATTTTGAGAGAAAGAAGAGGGACAGACTATGACAGATAGCGAAAAACTGGATATTCTCTTACAGAAGACGGAAAAGCTGGATACAAAACTGAATACAATAGAGCAGGAAGTATCCAATATTAATTTAGTTCTGGAGAATGAAATTCGTGTAAATATACAACGTGTCGCAGAAGGACATCTTGACCTTGCAAGGAATCTGCATGAAGCAGTGAAGCCAAGTAATGAACTGGAAATGCTGTCGCTAAAAGTGACAATGCATGATTCGGAAATTCGGGAAATAAAGCAGAAGATTTCTTAAACGTAAAGAAAGAATAAAAAATAAAGAAATCAACATATTTTTTCAAATATCTCTAAAGTTGCGGAAAAATATTCCGATATACTTAACAAGTAAAGCAAATGAACATTCAGCAATTTGAAGTTCAGGCTTTCTGATAGTTTCAAGGCGGTACGCACAGCCGGCGAGGAACTATCGTTACACCACTTACCGGGAAGCTGACAGGTGCGAGTCGGGGGAACGGTAACAAAAATATTAGGCCGCAAGGATGCGGCACTACACTATATTCAAGGAGGAATAAAATATGGTAGTACAACACAATCTTACAGCAATGAACTCTAACAGAATGCTCGGCTTAACCACAGCATCTCAGGCAAAGTCAACTGAAAAGCTTTCTTCCGGTTACAAGATTAACCGTGCAGCAGACGATGCAGCAGGTCTTTCCATTTCCGAGAAGATGCGTAAGCAGATCAGAGGTCTGACCCAGGCTTCCGCAAACGCACAGGACGGTGTATCCGCAGTGCAGACAGCAGAAGGTGCCCTTACTGAAGTGCACGACATGCTGCAGAGAATGAACGAGCTGGCAGTTAAGGCTGCAAACGGCACCAATTCCGAGGATGACAGAAGCTACATCCAGAACGAA